>Ga0105189_1000006_pt1 | contig 20472 bp, 30 predicted proteins | sample Virmet3438_5245_FD_90058 | JGI IMG/M metagenome (GOLD analysis project Ga0105189, IMG submission 90058) | Marine viral communities from the Southern Atlantic ocean transect to study dissolved organic matter and carbon cycling - metaG 3438_5245 | ecosystem: Environmental > Aquatic > Marine >...
ATGTAAAGCATATGCTAATGTATATAATCAAGATGCTGTTGGTCTACTTATTGGTGATCCAATGAGTTTTGTAACTAAATTATCAGAGGTATATTAATGCCTCTGTATACAGTGAAAGTCACAGAAAGTTATTTCTTCTATGATGTAGAGGCTGATGATTCAGCGGAAGCTGAGCAAATAATTGCTAACTACGAAGTGTTTGAAGAACATGACTCTGATGATTATTCATTTTCAATTGAATCGGAACTAAATGATTACAACCAATGAGCGACACTAAAACATACAAGGTGACTCTTACTGTCACCACTAAATCAGATCCTAGAGATATCATTGACTTTGTTCAGAAAAGAATAAGGGATGCTCTACCTGTACTCAGTTTAGATTATCATCTTGTAGAGGACAGAGATACTAATGTTGAACATCATGGAGGTGTTCAAGATAGAGAGTATAGTGATTTAAAGGAGGACACTGATTATGCGAACTGAATTAATTAAAGCACTATTAGCCCATGCTAATGGTGAGATAGCTAAACACAAAGCTAATGTTGAAGTATACTTAACTAATCCTGCTGGGATTGGTGAGCATTCTGATATCACGGAAGCTATTGGTGTTGAGCTAGATAAGATAGCTAGATATCATGATCAAACACAGATCATTAAAAGATACTTCTCGCATCCACAAGGAGAATGGGAAGATGAATGATAATGCGCTTATTGAGAATGCCATCTTAGCTTTTCTACATCATTACCCTGATCATCATTGGAAAGATCAGTATGATGAATTACTAAATAGAGTTAGAGCATTACAAAATGAACAGCCCAACAATACTGAAACACGCAAAAGGGGACGTCCAGCGAAAAGACAAAGGAAGAAAGAAACCTCAAGCGTTGAGACAGGCACGGAAACGAATGAAACAATTAAAACGTAAACTCCTTTCACAGTCAAACAACCATGCCTAAATACAGAGTTCTATTAGAGAGTGGTAGAGATCTTATTATGGAATCTAACTATCACTCTGCTGATCCAGAAGATGTTGAAGAACTAGCTTATGAAGCTATGGAAGAAGCAGCATACATGGATGACTATCTTGTTGATGTTCAATTAATTCTAAATGACTAAAAAGAAACGTAAGAAGTATTTCCCTAATAACTATGATGCAGTAGCTTCATGTCCTGATAACTTCTTTCATCCTATTGAATTTGATGAGTTCATGGACTGGAAGATATTTGGATATGAGATACCATCATCAGTTAATTGTATAATACGAGAAACACGCCTAGATACAGGTGAAATTACAGAGTATGTATATGCAACTGCTAGTAGAGCAAGGAAACGAGCTGAACGAATCATGAATGAAGGTGTCAGTGAGTTTGTTGTATGCTCATCTGATGCAGTACATTATGTATACCCTCAGAATACTGATACAAAAGAAACTCATTATGACGCATTCAAGGACACTTGAGGATATATACACGTATGAAACTCAGGCACTACAATTACTATCAATTAAACACCCTCATTATGAGGAAGTAAAACAACTATTAACTGATCAAATAAACGATGAGATCAGAGATTATGCACACACCCGCACAGATTGACGAACAAGTAGAACTTGAACGTGAAGCTATTAGTTGTGGTCTTAAAAGATTACAAGATCAAACTATTAAATTAGAAGATCAAAGCTATGCTTCAGCAAGTATTTATGGTATCGCATCTATTGATACACTATTACCTTTACTTATTAAAAGGATAGAGAAGACTAACAAAAGAATCCATGAAGGTCACAATGGTGTGGCTTTTAAAGAGATTCACAGTCGGCTCGCAAATATAGATACTCCTTCAGCTGCTGTTATTGCATGTAAATTAACCTTTGATAAAGTATTCTCTTATAAAGAGGGATCTAATCAAGCTGTTAATGTATGTGATTCAATAGGTAGAGCTGTTGAAGATGAGTGTCACATGAGACATTATGAGTCCAATGCACCTGGACTTCTAGCTAAACTCAAGGAAAACTATTGGCATAAAGCATGTGGTACACAACAGAAATTAGTAGTTATTAAAACACTAATGAATAGGTACAATGTTAAACAATGGAAGCCTTGGAGTACTGAACTTAGAATTAAACTAGGTACTTGGTTATTAAATTGTATCATGGAATCTAGTGGTTGGTTTCATAAACAAAGGGTTAGAGAAGGTCGTAAGACTACGGTTTACGTTACACCCACACCTGAGTTTATGGATATCAAGGACGAGATAATGGCTAACGCTGAGTTATTTAGTCCCTTAGCATGGCCAATGCTAGTCACACCAAAGGATTGGGCTCCTGATGTACAAGGAGGATATATCCTAAATGAAGTAATGCACGGTCATGATCTAGTAAGGAGGGGCGACCCCTGCCTTATACAGGGAGAAAGACCATTAGCCTTCATCAATAAGATACAAAAGGTCGGGTATCGTTTAAACCCTTTCACGGTCAGAGTTGCAGAACAATTGCAACAGGCTGGCATAAGTGTTGGTAAGTTTCTCCCTATTATTCATTATGATCTGCCACCTAAACCTGTTGATATAGCAGAGAATAAGGACTCTAGGAAAGCGTATCGTAGAGCCGCTGCAGAAGTAATGAATAAGAGAGCTGCAGAGTTCAAGAGATCCTGCCGCACACGCATGACAATGGAGACAGTCCAACGTTTTAAAAATCGTGATCATTGGTTTATACCTTGGAGTTTTGATTATCGTGGACGGGCTTACCCGATTCCTGCATTTCTTACTCCGCAAGACACAGACTTTGGAAAATCACTTATTAACTTCGCTGAGGCAGCATATATCACTGACTCAGGGGAAGAGTGGCTTGCCTTCCAAGTAGCAACAACATACGGTTTAGACAAATCAACTATGTCTGAACGGTTGGAGTGGACTCAGAATAATATACCGTTGATTACCAGAGTAGCCGAAGATCCTATAGGAAATATCGGTGACTGGGAGGCAGCGGAAGAGCCGTGGCAATTTCTAGCTAGTTGTGAGGAGTACTATTCGGTAGTAACTAAACGCACCAGAGACACGACTAGATTATGTGTTGCCACCGACGCTACATGTAGTGGCTTACAGATCCTTGCTGGATTAGCAAGAGACCGAAAGACAGCACAACTCGTCAATGTGTTGCCTTCTGATAGGCCGCAAGACGCATATAAGGTAGTAGCTGAGTGTGCTAAACCTTATATACCACACAAGCTACACTCTGTATGGGATAGGAAGTGTGTCAAACGCACTGTTATGACTATCCCATATAATGCAAAACCATTCTCAAATAGATCATACATTAAAGATGCTCTTATTGAGAAAGGTGTAGAGATAGATAAAGATGATCTAACAGTAACTGTTAAAGCTGTTAGAGAAGCTATGCAATCCGTAGTACCTGGCCCTATGGCTGTTATGAAATGGATTGAGAATGGAGTATCACAAGTAATTAAGAATGGAGCAACTGAGCTTCAATGGGTAACACCTTCAGGATTTATTGTCAGACAAAAGATAATGAAGAAGAGGGTTAAGATGTTTGACTTACAACTACTAGGTAGATGTCAGTTAAATGTAGCCATTGAGGATAAGAATGAGGTAGATTTAAACAGACATAAAGCTGCTACCGCCCCAAATCTGATTCACAGTCTAGATGCGAGTTTGCTTCACTTAAGTATACGACGCTTCAATCACCCCATAGCTTTAATTCATGACAGCGTTCTCACACGAGCCGTTGACATGGACGAACTCTCTGCTATAATAAGAGAGACATACATGCATCTATTTGCAGAGCATGATTATTTACATGAATTTGCTCAACAGATAGGTGTCGAAACTGAACCACCAATCATAGGTGATCTTAAACCAGAGACCGTGATTGATTCAACTTATTTTTTCTGTTAAATGTATTCATTATTTGATAGTTTCTTCGCACCTCCTACTATAGTAGTGGTGTCTGAAGAAAGACTGAAAGCTGCTGAACTTAAACAAAAAGAGAAGCAACTGTTAGAAGTAAAGGTACGGATCGAACAACTTCAAGAGTTCTATGAGAAATTAGAAACAGAAGTTAAAAGATTAAATTCCTCTACTGAAAGAGCAGGCAAAGACTTAGACCAACTTGATAACGGAGTAAACTGCGATGTCTAACAAAAGCGTACACATCACTGAGAGTGTTAAACTAGAAGGCTTCCAAGCTATACTAGAACCAGGTAAATTTGGTTATTCATTATCAGCTGTAGTTGATTCGTCTATTATAGATGATCTAGAAACTGAAAGGGCAGATGTTCTTAAATGGGCTGAGTCCAAACTAAAGAACCCTAAGAGGGCCACTCTAAAACCTACTCCATGGGAGGAAGTTGCAGAGGGTAAATATAAAATCAAGTTCTCATGGGGTGAAGATAAAAGACCTCCAGTAGTTGATACTGAAGGCACACCTGTAACAGATACTAAGACACCTTTATATGGCGGATCTACTGTTAAATTGGGTTTCTATCAAAAACCATATATTCTTAGGGATGGGATTACCTACGGTAGCTCTCTTAAGTTGGTTGGCGTACAAGTTGTTGAACTAAATACTTCAGCTGCTGGTACTGATTCAGGTGACTTAGATGAGACACAGGTAGCAGATCTATTTGGTAAAACAAGTGGATATAAAGCTACTGCCGCAGAAACTACCACCGATGCCGAAGACGAAGACTTCTAAGGATAAATCTCTTGAATGGGCTAAGAAAGCTTATGCTGATCTTAAAGCCCGTCATGAGAAGCCGATAAAATTTAGATCCAAGCTCGAAGAGAAGATCGCTAATCTACTTGAAGGGCTTGGTGTCAGCTATGAATATGAATCCACTAAGCTTTCTTATACTATTCAACATCACTATAGCCCTGACTTTATACTTCCTAACCACACATATCTTGAAGCAAAAGGTTATTGGGCTCCAGAAGATAGAAGGAAGATCCTTGCTGTTAAGAGGGATAATCCAGATATAGATATAAGGATGGTATTTCAAGCACCATATAATACCATATCAAAGAGATCAAAAACTACTTATGCTCAATGGTGCGAGAAGCATGAGATACCATGGACTCATTTCCATGATATCCCACTTGAATGGTTAATATGACCGAATCAGAATTTGTGACACATGAACCATGTGATCATTGTGGCTCATCAGATGCTAGCTCAGTATATACTGATGGCCACAAGTTCTGTTTTTCATGTCACACTTACACACCCGCAGAGGGTATAAATCTCAATTCACAGTCAAAACGGAAAATGTCAAATGTCCAACTCACTGGGTACGCCCAAGAACTCAGAAAGAGAAAAATTTCTGTCGCAACTTGCGAGAAGTACAGGATCTACAGAGATGGAGAGACTTTACGCTTCGCATATTTTACAAGCGATGGAGTACTTGTTGGAGTCAAAATAAAGAACAAAAGGAAAGAATTTACTTATGAAGGAATTTCCACTGATACTTTATTCGGCCAGCATTTGTTCCCTAACTCTGGTAAACGTATTGTTGTTACTGAGGGTGAACTAGATGCTGCTAGCTGTTATGAAGCTATGTCAGGTTGGCCAATGGTCAGCTTACCTCATGGAGCAGCTAGTGCGAAGAAAGATATCCAAAAACAAATACCTTTATTCCAAGGGTATGAAGAGATAATCTTATTTTTTGATAGCGATGAACCAGGAAGAAAAGCAGCAGAAGATGCTGCATCAGTCTTACCTCCAGGCAAGGTTAAAATCGCACGTATGGAGGCATATAAAGACCCATCAGAAGCACTACAAGATGGAGACACAGAAGCGATTAGAAAAGCTATATGGGATGCAAAACCATTTAGACCAGATGGAATTATAGATGGTAAATCTTTATTAGAAATAGTAACCACGCCACAGGCACCATATGACCATGAATACCCCTTCAAAGGACTTAATACGAAACTACACGGGATCAGGTATGGAGAACTTACAACATTTTGTGCTGGCTCTGGTTCAGGAAAGACCTCAATCATGCGTCACATTGCAACTGACTTGTTGTGCAAAGGCGAACATGTTGGGATCTTGGAGCTTGAAGCAAGTAATAGAAGAACAGCACTTGGATTGATGTCCACAGCTGTTGGTAAGAACCTACAGATAGGAGAACACGATGAAAAAGAACTCGAAACAGCTTTTCATAATTCCATTAACAATTGGAATCTTTACCTTTTTGATGGCTTCGGCTCTTTTGATCCTGACGTCATATACAATCGGATCGAATACCTTGCCAGTGGATTGGAGTGTCGTGTTATATTCTTAGACCACCTCAGTATATTATTGAGTGGTCTAGATGGAGACGAACGTAGAATGATAGATACTACTATGACTAAGCTAAGGTCATTAGTAGAGAGAACAGGTATAGCATTATTTTTAGTATCACACTTGAGGAGAGCAGGAAATGACAAGCACAGCCATGAGGAAGGAGGACGAGTTAGTTTGTCCTCACTTAGAGGATCTCACAGCATTGCTCAAATATCAGATTCAGTTGTTGCCCTCGAAGTCGATCAACAGGCCGACACTGATCGAAAACTTACGACAGTTAGAGTCCTTAAAAATCGCTATTCAGGCGAAGTTGGTATCGCATGTGAACTAGCTTACAATTTAGATACATGTCGCTTTATTGAAGATGAAACTAAGACCACGCCCAAATTCAACCCGTCCACGGATTTTTGACGGGGGATACGAACATCCATGGTATGAACATGCAGATAATAAATTAATTAGACCTAACCCACCTAGTAAAGAGGCAGTAGAACGTGCTCGATTTGTTGACAAAACATACCAGTGGAGTAGGAACTCTAGTAATTGACACGGAAACCAACGGATTATTAAGAAATGCCACCCGATTTCATTGTATGGCCATTTATTGGCTTGAGGAAGACAGAACCGAATCATTTAACGACGAAAAGTACGCAGAAGACCCCAAGGATTTACCAATGGGTAGCAGCTACAGTATCACCACGGCGGTCCAATGGATCTCAATGGCTGATGTTGTCGTCGGTCACAATATCATCGGCTTTGATTTACCTCTCATTAAAAGGCTCTATCCTTTCTTTGAGTATCCTCCTGTTATTGTTGATACTCTTTTGCTATCTCGCTTATATCATCCGAATCTACTCGATATAGATAAGAAGCATAAATGGAAAGATATGCCTACTAAATTATACGGTTCACATTCTCTTGAAGCTTATGGACATCGACTTGGTGAATATAAGGGAGACTTTGGTAAGACTACTGATTGGTCTAACTGGTCTCAAGAAATGCAAGATTATTGTGAACAAGACGTAGTTGTTACGAAAAAACTATGCGACCACTTTCACCCTTACCTGAATGGCTTACGTTAGAACATCAGGTAGCACAAATACTAACACAACAGGAGATACATGGATGGTACTTTGATGAACGAGCTGCACGGGAACTTGAATCGACTCTCAGAAAAGAGTATGAAAGCACTACTCAGTTATTACTCAACCGCCACCCTTACGTTAGAGGACAGGAATTTTGTCCTAAACGAACTAATAGGCGAACAGGCTATGTTGAAGGAGCACCACTCACAAAATTAAAAGATTTTAATCCCACATCTAGGGATCACATAGCATGGATACTGACAACACACTATGGCTGGAAACCGTTATTAATGACCTCTACAGGGAAGCCAGTCATAAACGAGACGGTATTGAAGGATATTGGGACGGATATAGCTCTCCAATTTCTGAAACTACTGGATCTGACGAAGCAGTTAGGAATGATATCAGAAGGCGTGAACGCATGGCAGAAGCTTGTTACGACGTCTAGTAGAATACATCACCACTGTTCCGTCGCTACATCTACATTTAGATGTGCACACCGAAAACCAAACCTTAGTCAAGTACCTTCAGATGAACGATTTAGAAGATTATTTACATCAACGCCAACTTATGTACTTGTTGGTGCCGATCTTAGTGGTATTGAGTTACGGATGCTCTCACATTACCTCGCTAAATATGATGAGGGGCGTTATGCCGACATCCTCATCAATGGAGACATTCACCAAACCAATGCAGAAAAAGTTGGAGTTACCAGGAAACAAATTAAAACCATCACCTACGCCTTCCTCTACGGGGCTGGGGATACCAAAATAGGCCATAGTTATGACAAGCAATTATCAGATACACAGGCTGCAAAGAAAGGTAGAGAGATTAGGAAAGCCTACGTTGAAGCTATTCCAGGGCTTAAAGACCTTCTGGAAGCGGTACGTGAGGTTAGTAAGAGAGGGTACGTTCTCGGATTAGATAAGAGACGTATCCTAGTAGATAAACCACATAAGTCATTAAACTATTTGCTTCAGGGATCGGCAGCGTGTATCGCAAAGCGGTGGATGGTAATAGTCAGTAAATATGATTTACCTGATTGCCATCAATTAGCTTTTGTCCACGATGAATTACAATTTGAATGTAAACCTGAACAAGTAAAAGATTTAAAATTCCTGCTGGAGCTTAGTGCTATGCAAGCAGGAGAACACTATAACTTAAGATGTCCAATTGCTGCTGAATCACAGTCAGGAAATAATTGGGCCGAAGTACATTAACCACCTATGAAATTATTAATTGATGCCGATTACATCGTATACAAATCATGTGCGGCAGCGGAAACTGAAGTTGACTTTGGTGATGACGTTATCCTTGTCACTAGTCACTTTAGTGATGCACTTGCCGCTACACGTAGAGAGCTTGCCAAAATTAGAGACCAATTTGGGTCATTCACTCCTATAATACTATTCTTTTCAGATACAGTAAATTTTAGGAAAAAAATCTTACCCGATTATAAAGGGCATAGAATGCGTAAGAAACCTTGTGGTTACAAACGTGTAATCAACAAGCTCAAGACTGAGTTTGAAGTAATTGTCTTGCCTGAATTAGAGGCAGATGATTCAATGGGTATATACGCCACGCAAAACCCAGGGAATATAATAGTCAGTCCTGATAAGGATATGAAACAAATTCCTGGGGAATTATACAACTTAGATGAGAGATTTACAATCAGTAACGAAAGCGGAGCAGCTTGGCACCTTATCCAGTGTCTTTCTGGAGATCAAACTGATGGATATGGCGGAGTCCCTGGAATTGGAGTTAAGAGAGCAGAAACTCTCTTCAATAAAGAAGGGTACTCTTGGAAAACTGTGGTCAAAGCTTTTAAAGATAAAGATTTGACAGAACAGGATGCATTAGTAAACGCTAGGTTAGCACGTATTTTAACAGTAGATGATTATGACTTCACAGAGAACAGACCCATCTTATGGTCTCCCAGCTCCAATTACAAAGTTAACTATGGAGCAGGATCTGAAGATGAGAGTAATAAGGGATAAAATAACTGAAGGGTATCATGATAATAAAGATGAGATCATTGAGATTTTCATGGCCCTTCAGAAGCAGAATTATATATTAGGTAATTCATTATCAAACTTAGTTAAACATTGGCCACATGAAGAAATCTTTCTTGTCCACTCAAGCCAGGGAATTCCGATCTAAATACAATATAAAAAATGATTCAAGTAAACCTACCAGGTCATACCAAAAGAATCTAATTATAGAAGAATTTAAAGAATTTCTTGAAGCAGAGGGGATGTTATTCAGGCATGGAAGAAATATAAAAGAAGAGTGTCTGAAAGAACTTGCTGATTTAGTATATGTATGCTATCAGTATGCAGAGAACATGGGATGGTTTTTAGATGAAGCCTTGGACCGTGTTCACAAATCAAATATGTCTAAACTGGATGAAGATGGTAAACCCATCTATCGGGAAGACGGTAAGGTTCTTAAAGGACCAAATTATAAACCACCTAACTTAGAAGACTTATTCTAATGACAGCAGAACTAATATCTCGCACAGGGCGGGTCCAATCATGGTTGGATAATCCTGAATCAAGACTACCCGTAAGTTGTACAGTTTTTGTAGTTGAAGACTCAATGGAGGGACCAAATGGAATCGAAGCCTCGTGGAGATATGTCAGCCATGGACTCCGATTTGGAGCAGGCGTTGCGGTCCATTTATCTAAGCTCCGCCCCAAAGGAGCAGAAAACGGCAGAGGTCTTACGGCTTCTGGCCCTGTATCATTCGGCAGAATCTACTCAACCTTAAATGAAACATTACGAAGAGGAGGGGTGTACAAAAATGGCGCAGTTGTTCTTCATCTCGACATTGACCATCCTGATATTCTCGACTTTATTAATGCTCCAAGAGAGGAGCTCGCATGGGTCAAAAGGTGCGTCGATCTTGATGCGTCAAAATGGCATGACACAGACAATAAAGTAAAAGATGCCTTATTACATGGCATTAAGTCAGGAGATATCTGGCTAAATAAAATTAAACACCACAATGGAGAAAGAATTTATGGCAACGTCTGTCTTGAGGTTTACCTGCCCTCACGTGGAACCTGCTTGTTACAACATGTCAATCTCGCTGCCTGTAGTGCAGGAGACCTCAAGCAGGCTTTCTGTGAGGGTATGCGCCAGTTGTGCGAGCTCCATAGTCGGACAGGTGTTGGAACAACTGGAGAATACTTGCCAGCTGATATCGACCGCCAAGTTGGACTCGGTGCACTCGGCCTCGCAAACTTCCTCAGAAGGAACAACATAACTTATAAAGAATGGGGACTTGCTTTACAGAAAGTAAATTATAAGGAACCATTAGTATCCCCAGCAGAACATTTAGCTGGGATATTTAAAGAAGCTATAGATGCAGCAGCTGATATAGCAAGAGAACATAATATGGTAAGAGCTTTTGCTATAGCTCCTACTGCCTCCTGTAGTTATAGGAGTGAAGATTTAGATGGGTACACTGCTACCCCTGAAATAGCACCACCTATCAGCCGTAAAGTTGATAGAGATTCTGGCACCTTTGGTGTACAGAGTTATGATTATGGCGAAGTTGAGATCGCCTCAGAAGTAGGTTGGCACAATTATAGGCTTGTTGCAGACCACACAATGATAATGCTCAATAACACAGGACTTCTTCACGGCTATTCATTTAATAGCTGGAGTGATGTCGTTATATACGATAGAAACTTCGTGGAAGAGTGGTTAATTTCACCCCAAACCTCCTTATACTATAGCCTACAGGTAATGGGAGACACACAAGATAAGACCGATGCGTATGCAGCATTAGATCAGAGTGAGGTCGATGATTACTTGCAGGACATTCTAAATGAACCTGTAACATGTGATTGTCAAGAGTAATGAGAAAACATCCCTATCAAAAATTATTAGAAAGAAAAAGAACTTGGACCCCAGTAAAACCTACAAGAGGAGAATTAAAAGAAGGTGCTGAAGAAACCATCAAACGTGCTCTCGCAATACGTCATATGGAGCTACCAGTGGGAGAATTTATACAAGAAGGACTTGAAAAAGAAGTACCCGACAACGCTCGGATTCTTCTTGAGTCGAACGTTAAAGATGAGATCAAGCATGATCTGGCACTTGGCTACATTGTTGACGCCCATGGGGCTGATTCACAGTCAGAGAGCGAAGCTTTGAGGTTACGTGATGCATGGATTGAACACCCTGATCATACAATTACCAAAGCTCTCGTCGCTGAAAGAGCAATCTTCTTTGTTCTACTCCCTTTCTTTCGGTTTAATGGCGATCCTGCTCTTAGGACAGTATCGGCAGATATCTCAAGAGACGAACAGATCCACGTCGCAAGTAATAGCCTTGTTTGTCATGAGTTGGGTTTACGCCCTTCTGCTTCTTTGGATAAACTTAGGAAGGCCACAATTAACTGGGTTTTACAACCTCTAGGTATAAATACTAGCGATAAATATTTGGACAAAAATTTTTGGCTGGATGCTAGCGATAGCTTAATGTATCAGGGCAAAGCCCCAGAGTTTTCTGATACACAGCGAGCTCGTATGCCAGCATTCTTTGAACATGCAAACACAAATCTACCCCAATACGCTTGAACCTTTAATAGGTCCAACAACAGAGTCTCTCTCATTAGAGATGGACGATAAATTCCCACCCGTAAATCCACACCCTAAAGAACAGCTATCTGCTATCATGTATAAAGCAGGTCAGCGTTCTGTAGTGGAGTGGTATAAAGAAAGAGTAAATAATGCAGGCACTCCTACTACAACCTAACCAAGTGCCTCATGTTTGGAATGAAGTAGCACCATTAATAACTAAAGCAGTTGCTCACGCTGAAGAAGATGTTGATGCTGATGATTTTCTGAGACCTATCATAAATGGACAAGTATTCCTATGGATAGTTACAGATGAATCAGGATTAGTATCAGTATGTTTCGGATCATTTGATGAGTATCCACGCCAGAAATCCTTCCACATATATGGATGGGCCACTAAATCTGGTCGTCAATTTGATGAAGTAATGGATACCTTCAATGATTCAGTAGTTAACTTTGCTAAAATTAATGGTTGTGATTTTATCGAAGCAAAGGTAAGGAAAGGACTTGCCAAAAAATTAAAATGGAATGATAACCATTCCCTCGTAACACTTACACTTAATAACAATGGGCGGAAGTCACAAAACAACTCACCACACGGTGAAACAAGAGAATCCATATGATGATGCATGGATTAGATCTAATTTCGATAGACATGCTAGAGAAGGAGCAGGTTTTCAGAATTGGATGGCAACAAGACAATCTCAAATAGGTAGAGAGCAACAGATGAGAGATCAACTACTGTCTGCTACTTCTCAGTTAGCTCAACAAGGAGCAGGACAACAAGCGAATATAGCTAACCTGCAACAACAAGTAGGGGCAGGAGCACAAGGTCTATCAGGACTACAAGCACAGTTCCAAGGTATGTCTACAGCTCAACAGCAGCAGATGAAAGATCTCTACAACCTGGCTAACAAACAAGGTACAGGAGTATACGGTGTACAAACACCACAAGGTATGACCTTTACTAAAGTATCAGGTGGAACAGGATCAGGAAGAGGATCATTACAAACAGGATCACTTAACGTATAACAATGGCAACAGCTAAAGAACGTTATGACTATTTGTGTAGTGACCGTACCCAGTTTCTAAGCGAAGCAGCAGAGGCTTCTAAGCTAACTCTACCATATCTTATAAGAGGACACGAGGAGTACTCTAAAGGTATGAAAAATCTAAAGACTCCATGGCAAAGTGTAGGAGCTAAAGGTGTAGTAGCCTTAGCTTCTAAACTTTCCTTAAGTCTTGTACCTCCAAACACTAGCTTCTTTAAGCTACAAGTGGATGAGGCTAACTTAGGTGAAGAGTTTGGACCAGAAGTTAAATCAGAATTAGACTTATCATTTGCCAAGATAGAGCGTACTATCATTGATGCTATTGCTGCATCAGATGACCGTGTACAAATACACCAGGCACTACAGCATTTAGTAGTTGGTGGTAATGCTCTACTATTTATGGGTAAGGCAGGTCTAAAACTATTCCCTCTAAATCGCTACGTTATAGAACGAGATGGTAACGGAGATGTTATTGAAATAGTCACGAAAGAACGTATCAATAAAAAGTTAATTGAAGAGTACTTACCTAAAGAAGATGAAGTCAAGAGAGCAGCTATGTCTGCTAATGATGAAGGTCTAACAGACTTAGGTAAAGAAGAATGCGATGTGTACACTCATGTCACACGTGACAATAACAGATTTATTTGGCACCAAGAAGTATATGGGAAGATACTCCCTAGATCACAAAGTAAAGCACCAGTAGATGCTACTCCGTGGTTACCATTGAGGTTTAATACAGTAGACGGTGAAGCTTACGGTAGAGGAAGAGTAGGACAATTCATTGGAGATCTTAAGTCTCTTGAAGCACTCTCTCAGGCTATCGTAGAAGGCTCTGCAGCGGCAGCTAAGGTTGTCTTTGTAGTTTCACCCTCAAGTACTACTAAACCCGCCACACTAGCCCAAGCAGGCAATGGAGCAATCGTTCAAGGACGACCAGACGATATCGGTGTTGTACAAGTAGGAAAGACTGCGGACTTCAGCACAGCTTACGAGCTAATGCAGCAGTTAGAAAAAAGATTAAGTGAAGCATTTTTAATTCTTAATGTAAGACAATCAGAACGTACTACAGCTGAAGAAGTACGCATGACTCAGTTAGAATTAGAACAGCAGTTAGGTGGTTTATTCTCACTGTTAACCACAGAATTCTTAGTACCATATTTAGATAGGTACTTAAATGTATTTCAGAAGACAGGAGAAATTCCACGTATACCTAAAGGATTAGTTAAACCTACTATTGTAGCTGGTATTAATTCATTAGGTAGAGGACAAGATGTACAGGCTTTAGGTCAGTTCTTAACTACCATTGCTCAAACAATGGGACCAGAAGCTATTCAACAGTATATAAATCCTGAAGAACTTATTAAAAGGCTTGCAGCTGCTCAAGGTATTGATGTTCTTAATCTCGTTAAGAGTGCACAGGAGCTTCAACAAGAACAGCAAGCACAACAACAAGCCCAGATGGAACAAACAATAGCAGAGCAAACTCCTAACATGATGAAGGCTCCGCTAGCTGATCCATCTAAAAATCCAGCTTTAGCAGCACAACTAGAACCACCACCTGAAGGAATCTAATGGCAGAAACAATGACTTATGATCCTGGTACTGATTCAGTTACCACGGAGAATAATCTAACACAAGATGAACAAGAGTCCTTAGTAGTAGGACAAGAAATGGAAAACCAGCAGGAACAAGCTCTTGCTGGTAAGTACAAAAATGCTCAAGAATTAGAGAAGGCTTATATAGAACTCGAAAAAAAATTGGGCGAAAAATCTGAGCCAACTTCAGAAGAAGAAAGTTCAGATGAGCCACAGGCGGAAGAGAAATCTGATACAGAAGAGAAGTCAGATGATTCACCTCCTGACTTTGCTTTCCTAGAAGATTTATATGAACAAGCATCATCTGAAAAAGGTGAAGTTAGTAAAGAACTTATAGATAAACTTCAAGGCATGAGTACTCAAGATGTAGTACAACAATTCTTGAATTGGAGAGCAGATGCTGAATCTAAGTATATACCTATACCTGAGATGTCTGATCAAGATGTTAAGGAATTAAAAGGTGTGGCTGGAGGAGAAGAGAATTATGGTAAGATGTTACAATGGGCTCAATCAAATCTAACTAAACAAGAAGTGGATATGTTTGATTCTGTTATGGGTAGAGGTGATGTAGCCTCTGCATTCTTTGCAATTAATTCTCTAGCACAAAGATACAATGAAAGCGTAGGATACGAAGGTAGAATGTTAACAGGACAAGCACCAAAAGGTGGACAAGGTACATACCGTAGTCAGCAAGAATTAGTTGCTGCTATGGCTGACCCACGTTATGATAACGATCCAGCATATCGTAATGATGTAATGGAAAAATTAGCACAATCTGAAATGAAATTTTAATCATGGTTAGATCACTACAAATCAGTCCAAAAGAATTAAGTGAGATACACCAAGATGGTGTACAAAAAGGATTAACCATAAGTAGAAGAGAAAGACCTGCGGAAAACCCACCTCCAGGTGGTAATCCAGGTAAACCTCCTTGGCCTGGTTATCCTAATCCAATGCCTCCAGGTAAAGATTGGCCTGTAAAGTTAGCTGATCTAAACATGTGGCCTAATCTAAAAGGTGTAGGAATTGATATACCTAAAGATGATTCTGAATATGGAGAAGCATCAGGACCAAATAAAGATGAATTAGAAAGAAGAGGTTGGTCTAATCTTATGATCAAACAACTTCAAGATATAGCTGGTGGACCTAGCTTTGATATAGATCCAGCTGGTCATAAAAAAGTTAACAAAGGTGCTAAGATGCACAACAAAACTAGAAATAATCCTAGTGATACAGAGGTTGATATGATCAAGAAGTGGCTAGGTGGACCACAACTACCTTTAGCAGATGCATCAGCATTGACTGATTACTTAGATAGTCAAGGGAGAAATCCTAGAACTGGTAGTTTTAAAGGCACACCTTTAGGAAACGATCCTCAAAAATTAATAGAAACCCTTTTAATAGGAGCTCAGAAATTTAAAGCATGACTACACTTACATTACCAAGACAGAATAATTGGAATCAGTTCTGTGATTGGGTAACGAGCACCAACAACCGACTATACGTTGGTTGGTTTGGTGTCATTATGATTCCATGTCTTATTACAGCAGCAACATGTTTCATCATTGCTTTCATCGCAGCACCGCCTGTAGACATTGACGGGATTAGAGAACCTGTTGCTGGATCTTTTTTATATGGAAACAACATCATCTCAGGAGCTATCGTACCGAGCTCAAATGCAATCGGTCTTCACTTCTACCCAATCTGGGAAGCTGCAACCATCGACGAGTGGTTATATAACGGAGGACCATATCAACTTATTGTGTTCCACTTTCTCATCGGGATCGCCGCCTACATGGGACGCCAATGGGAACTTAGTTATAGATTAGGGATGAGACCATGGATATGTGTAGCATATTCAGCACCAGTAGCTGCAGCTTATGCAGTCTTCTTGGTCTATCCCTTTGGACAAGGGAGTTTTAGTGATGGTATGCCTCTTGGTATTTCTGGCACTTTCAATTTCATGTTCGTATTCCAAGCCGAACACAATATCCTTATGCATCCGTTCCATATGCTCGGTGTTGCAGGGGTATTCGGTGGAGCTTTATTCGCTGCTATGCATGGAAGTCTTGTTACTTCCTCACTTATTAGGGAAACAACTGAAGATATATCACAGAACTATGGGTATAAATTTGGACAAGAAGAAGAAACTTATAACATTGTAGCCGCACATGGTTACTTTGGTCGATTAATTTTTCAATATGCGAGCTTTAATAATAGTCGTGCTCTTCATTTCTTTCTTGGTGCTTGGCCAGTGGTGTGTATATGGCTCACATCTATGGGAATCTCCACTATGGCTTTTAACCTTAATGGATTCAATTTCAATCAAAGCGTCACCGATGCCAATGGAAGGATTATCCCAACTTGGGCTGATGTGCTCAACAGGGCAGACTTAGGAATGGAAGTAATGCATGAAAGAAATGCACATAACTTCCCACTTGACTTGGCTGCTACTAAGGAGGTAGAATATGCCTAAAGGTAAAGGTACTTATGGTACAAAGAAAGGCAGACCGCCTAAGAAATAAAACACTGGCGGCTCGATAGTCGAAATCAGAAGAAGCCACCTCAACATCATGTCCGTTCATTCTCTTTGAGAACGCATGAAACCACATCATGGAACGGGGGTGTGGTACTGGAGTATTACAATGACTGTAAAACTAAGGTATCGTGGTGTTGAGTACACTAAAACTACAAAGTAATTAACTTAACATGAAAAAACTTGCACTTGCCCTAGCGGCATCTATCGCTTCGGCTCCTGCAATGGCTGGCGTTTATGTAAACGTCGAGACCAACGCATCTTATACAGGCAATGATTATACTTCCCGTGCTACAGATCTACACATAGGTTATGAAGGTAACTTAGGACAACTTGGATATTATGTTCAAGGTGGACCAACACTTTCAGCTGATGATGGTGTAGATGGTACAACTGATTTCTCTGGTAAGTTCGGAGGTTCCGTAGCTGCATCAGATAGATTAGATGTGTATGGAGAAGTATCATTCGTATCCGATGAGACTGCTGACAATTCTTACGGCACTAAACTAGGTGCTAAATTCAAATTCTAAATTATAATCATGCCACATCAAAGCACCGTTGAAAGAGCTCATCCTGTTTCATTTGAGCCTAAAAATTATGAAGCTCATCATAACAAACCCGAAGAGCACCTTGACACTTTACCTAGTGAATTACAACCACCTGGTGTAGATGAGGAAATTGATTATGATTCTCTTGAAGAAGCTCTTACAAGTTAGTAAGAAACTAAATGAATTATGGATAGTGGTATTCTTACTGCTATCCTTTTTCATCCTTGTGGAAACACTCCACTTAAATTATCATAGGTTAGAAACACCTCAGTGTAGGACTTCTAACTAATTGGCATCGGCCCCTACGGGGATACCCTTTGCCGTCTAGACGGTAGGGAAAGACCTACAAAAACTAAATAAAAATAGCGCAAAAATTTTCAGCTGAAGAAAGTAAATATCTTTTTAATTAATCCAAATAAATGGCACATCAAAGTTCAACCAACCCATCACAGGTTGTCCAGTTAGGTCAATCAAACCTGACTGGTGATACAAGAGCACTTTACCTCAAGCTGTTTTCTGGAGAGATGTTCAAAGGTTTCCAGCGTAACACAATCGCTAGAGACTTGGTTATGAAGCGTACCTTGAAGAACGGTAAATCTTTACAGTTCATCTTCACTGGTCGCACAACCGCTGAGTATCATACCCCAGGAAATAGCATACTAGGTAACAGTGATAAGGCTCCTCCAGTAGCTGAGAAGACCGTCACAATTGACGATCTACTTATCAGTTCAGCATTCGTATATGAATTGGATGAGACACTTGCACACTACGACCTACGTGGTGAAATCTCTAAGAAAATTGGTTACTCTCTTGCAGAGAAATATGACCGTCTAATCTTCCGTGCAATCTCTCGTGGAGCACGTAAGGCTAGTCCAGTTGCAGCAACAAACTTCGTAGAACCAGGCGGAACACAAATCCGTGTAGGTACAGGTAATGCTGACGACTCAATCAACCCTGATCTTCTCGTGGCAGCATTCTATGATGCAGCTGCAGCACTAGATGAAAAGGGAATAGGCTCTGACGGCAGAGTAGCCGTACTAAACCCACGCCAATACTATGCTCTTATTAAAGGACTAGATGGTGCAGGTCTAGGTGCTTACTTAGTTAACCGTGACAAGCAAGGGGATGCTCTCCAATCAGGTAAGGGTATCTATGAAATTGCTGGAATCAAGATCTACAAGTCTATGAACGTACCTTTCTTCGGAGAGTACGGTACTAAGCTTGGTGGAGCTGCTTCTGGTACTGTTCCTGGCATCACAGATGTAGGAAACAAAGGTTCCTTCACACAGGTATCCGTTGAAGATGCTCGTAATTCAGTTACAGGTATCAACAATGAGTATGGTACACAAGCCAACTTCGTAAACTCCTGCGGTCTGATCTTCCAGAAGGAAGCGGCTGCTGTAGTGGAAGCAATCGGCCCACAAGTACAAGTTACCAGTGGTGACGTATCCGTGATTTATCAGGGTGACGTTATACTAGGTAGGTTGGCTATGGGAGCTGACTATCTAAATCCAGCAGCTTCTGTTGAGCTATATGCTGGTACTGGAACTGCACCTGCTGCATTCTAAGTTAATAGTTAATCAACATACGAGGGGAGCTTCGGTTCCCCTTTTTTTATTCACAAATATTTATACCTATGGCTTTTCCAACCACAAACGCTACAAAAGAATTACCAGCTATAAATCAAATACTGTCGTCTTGTGGTCAGGCACCTGTAACCACGCTAGACACTACCAACCCAGACGTTGCGATAGCATACGACACATTGTTACAGGTAAATAGGGAAGTCCAAGCAGAAGGATGGACCTTTAATAGAGAAAATCATTATGAATTTACACCATCTGCAACTCTTGTAGGAGGTGTAGCACGTAATGAAATAGATATAGCTAGTAATATATTACAAATTAAACTAACAGAAAATACAGCAAACATAGATTATGATGCTGTTAGAAGAGATGGTAGATTATATGATAGAGCACATCACACATACAAGTGGCCTGACCACGATACAGTAGAATGTGATGTGATATGGGAATTTGACTGGGTAGATATACCAGAACCTATACAAAACTTTATTGTATCAAGAGCTGCTAGTTTAACATCTCAAAGAATTGTAGGAGATAGATCACAATATGATATGCTTCAACAACAAGAAGCATTTGCTAGATCTACTGCTTTAGAATATGAGACACAACAAGGTCAGTATTCTATATTCGGACACCCATACGATAAAACTAACTACTATAATAGTTACAAACCGTTCCAAGCCTTAGCACGATAATGCCAGCAGTTACACAACGAGTAGATAATTATCTCGGTGGAGTATCCAGACAAGCAGATGATAAGAAATTCCCTGGTCAAGTCAGGGAGTGTCTTAACAGTTATCCAGATCCTACTTTTGGTCTCACTAAAAGACCAGGTTTTAAATGGATAAAGAATCTAGGTTCAGGTACTACATATGATAATGCTAAATGGTTCTATATAGCTAGAACTAAAGATGAAAAATACATAGGATGTATTACACCTAAACCTAACAGTGGTTACGGTGATATAGATATATGGAATGTAGATGGAACAGTTTGTACTGTAACATTAGATACATCTACAACAGTTAATGCAGAGAATTATTTAACAGGTTCTAAGCTAAACTATGATGTACTTACTGTACAAGAAACATCTATCATTACAAATAATCTAATTACTGTTGCAAAAGAAGCTGATCCTACATTCAATACACTTAGGAAAGCAACACTTGTATTA
>Ga0105189_1000008_pt1 | contig 19055 bp, 22 predicted proteins | sample Virmet3438_5245_FD_90058 | JGI IMG/M metagenome (GOLD analysis project Ga0105189, IMG submission 90058) | Marine viral communities from the Southern Atlantic ocean transect to study dissolved organic matter and carbon cycling - metaG 3438_5245 | ecosystem: Environmental > Aquatic > Marine >...
GTAGGCAGCCACAATGGTACTGGCACCAAGCTTACGAGCCTTCAAGACGTAAGCACGATCACCACGAACCAAGGAAGCAACAATCTCTCGTTGCGCCCGGTTGGGAACCAATTTAACCAAATAGCTACCGGATGAATCGCGAGATTTGGCAACTACCTGAAGATACTTTTCACAAAAATAGAAAAAGTCACCCTTACACAGCCGCAGCTCTGCAATTAGAGCTTGCTTTCTTTTTTCGCCCTTCAATTCGCTTGGCAACTTCACCTACCCAGTCTTTATGTTCGCTCAATTCACCCGAACAAAACAGACGATAAACCTTAGATCTCTCAAAAGGCTTGGAATCCGCATGAAAAAGCAGGTGATAAGCAGTCATAAAGTCTATAAGCCAACGAACAAACCACAAAGCACGAGGATCATCCTCGCCAGAAACCGGACCAAGCGACTCGACACCTGGTCCAAGCCCTGTCCCAGCAGGCTGACATAAGTCATCAGACCGAAGCTCATCAACAAAACGCCAAATCATACGAACAACCCACCGATGGCGGGGATTAAAAACCGCAGGGTTATGTCTCCGAAGATTCTCAGAAAACAACAACTCATTTCGGCACAGCCAATAAGTCGCAGCAACGTTCTCAGAAAAACTAAGGCCAGTCGGCGGGTTCCTTAAACAATCAAACCCACCGGCAATGCTCTCAAGAGACGCCTGTAAGACACCCTCGAGCAACGGAAACGGAGGAACGGATTCTTTGGAAAGTTCAATCTTTGTCATAACCGAGAGGGTGGGGCGCACGCACCCAAAATGCAATAGCTAAAGTGCCCGACCCATAAACGCAACACCGAAGGGTCGAAAATCAGTAGTCGGGCAGTTGGGCAGATAAATGCCATATTAGAGCCATAAAAGCCTCGTGCGCGATGGTCCTTATATATGCATCTATCTGCCCAAGTGCCCGATTAGGGTAAAACAGTAGTAATTACAGACAGTTGATTTTTTGCGAAGTGCCCGAAAAGTGCCCACGAAGTGCCCGATAGGGGTCCGAAGTGCCCGACAAGTGGGTAATGGAGGCCCCACCAAAGGTAGGGTACCTGGTCCAAAACTGTCTCCCCAAGATTTTGGGTCTCTACGGATATATAAAAGGAGGGGGGTCGCTTCGGTTTTTTTTAGCAGCACCACGATTCAGGCCGCAGCACCATCATTCAGGCCGCTACATCAGTGTTCAGGCAGCTACATCAGCGTTCAGGCAGCTTCATTATTGTTCAGGCAGCTGCATCTCAGCGTTCAGGCAGCTTCATCAGCGTTCAGGCCGCCGCACTATTGTTCAGGCAGCTACAATGATGACAGAAGATCTTCAACGCTCTCACCATCACTCTTGCTCTTCACTACGTCGGCCAGGACGTTCAACAACTGCACCTTCACCTTGCTATGCGTAGCATATGGCTGCCCCGGTTCATCGTCCGGCTCCTCTCTCAACTGCGTAAGGACCAGTCTCTCCACATCCTCGTGGCTCAGTGACCTGTTAGACGACAGCAGCTTGTCTGCGGCACCCTTTAACGAGCGTCTGACGCGGCGTCTCCCTAATGGGCCACCTTTGCCTGCACGATCATCCTGCAATGCTGGAATACCGCCCTCTTGGTAGCGCTTGATCCACTTGATCACGGACTGCTTATTAGTTCCCAACTGAGCGGCGACCGCAGAATGGCTCAGAAAGTCTGCTTTCAATAGCACAATGCGGAACCTCGTTTTCATGCGCTCAGTAAGTCTTGGATCATCGAGCATATCTTCCAGCTCGGACACATCTGAATCTGGCACTTCAATGTGCTTAACCTGCCTACCCATAGTCACCTCACAAATTACAGACTGCCTAAGCACCGATGAACGGTCAACAATTCCGCGCGCGCGAGTGTCACGTTTAGCAGGACTGTGGAAAGGGGCGCTGCCCCTTCACCCCGCCAAGGGAGCGTCGGCTCCCTTAGAATCCCCCGACCCAATTGCTGCGCAATTCGGAGCAGGACTCAGGTTAGGTACTGATCGTAACACTGTACAGACGTGGACAGGGGCTCTGCCCCTGCACCCCGTTGAGGAGAATGCTCCTCCTCAAGCTCCTTGCTTATTTTTTTATTGGACAGGCTTCGCCTGGCTTTCTTCTCCAAGCGCGTCTTCAGCTTCGGACTCGGCAAAATTTTTTTTCTGTGTCCTTGGAGTGGCAGACCCCACGAAAACGGTCGGCTCGCACAAGTAGGGTGTGTTTGGCGTGGGCAGTGCGAGCCTCAAGAGTTTGTCTGTCCCCGAGCTAAAGCTCGGTGCGGCCAAGGCCGCCCAGAAAACTCTTGCCCGTTTCTCGTTGGGGCACTGCCCCTTGGAGGCCACGAAAAAAAATGTTGCCGGCCGAAGCTTGGCCGGCTTGGAGTAAATAAAATGAGTAATGGGTTTAAAAAGTTCAATTATAACTTCGAGTTTGAAAATATGGAAAGGGCCAACGCGCTTTATAAGTTGGCTCAATTGTTCCGGATTCCAGAGGATTACGAAGACCTCCAAAAACCGCTGCGAAAAATGCACACGCCTGCGCGTGTAGACTGGGAGGCCGCGATTAGCGACTTGGCCAGTGCATCGAAGCGCCCATTGAAGTGCAACGCGCAGCACTGGACGATTCACGAAGGCAACCTCTGTTTGAGCCTTAAGGAATTGCTCCGAAGGGAAAAGCCCGATTACAAGACCGCCAGAACACAGCTCTTTTTCTGGTGCTCCAATACCCGAGAAGTCTGGGAAGCGCGCCAAACCCGAGCCAAAGCAGAGCTTGAAAAATGGCAAGCACCCACCAACACCGCCCGAAAAGAGAACAAATTCAAGGGCGTAATCAGCGGTCTCTAAACAACAACAAGCACAAGGGGGGACGTGGCTTTACCGCGTCCCCCCTTCGAGGTTTTACAATGGCATTTTTCCACAAGCGCGAAAGGCTCAACAGTCTCGACGAAGACAACGAGCCCGAACACCACCACCGACACGAGTATCAGACAGACGGCTTTAAAACAGACGATCACCCAACCCCAGCAGAATTCGCCGAGCTCCGCGACTTTAAGACAACGCGCAAACGCCGCGACGAATTGCGCCTACTTGAGGCGGCATGGCAGTCAGTGCAAAGGCCACGCCGCGCGCACTGCATCGAAAGAATCCCAGAAGCGCCAGTGTTCAAGATGGACTTCGGAGAAATACTTGACGAAATGTGAAAAAAATTTTTCGCAAGTCGCTTCGCGACTTGCTTTTTCACGACTCCGGCAGCAACACCACGACTCCGGCAGCAAAACCACGACTCCGGCAGCAAAACCACGATTCCAGCAGCAGCACCACGATTCCGGCAGCAGCACCACGATTCCGGCAGCAACAGCCCGCCGAGAAGCCGCTTCGCGGCTCCCCGTCGGGCGGCTCAACTAGTGGCGATCGAACGAGATAGTGACTGGAACAGATCGAACGAGATAACCACACACCTAATCTAAGGAAAAAATGAACAGAAAGTACACAACATGAGCAACTACAAGACCAAGACAATCAACAAAATCACTTTCACCCGCATCAAATACGAGCGCTCCTATTACGGCAAACAAACCGAAGGCAAGGCAGAAGTGTACTGCAACGGTGAACACGTGGGTGACATCTACAGCGACATTTGCGAAGAAACCTTTGTTCGCATTTACGGTGTTTACATCTGGGACAACGAGTTCTTAAAGCCCGGCGCGGGCGCGTGGGACGACTACTTTCGATGCGGCCAGCCTGCCGACAACAGCATGTATGTGGTGCCAAGCGACCCCCGCGCCGCTTTGAACTACATGAAGCGCCTAATCAAAGAGATGTTTATTTAGGACTTACACTGCAACCAACGGGGGGCGCGCATCCTCACGCGCAAAGGAGCAGAAGCAATGAACAATCCAACAATTGCACAACTGGCAAGCATGGCTGCGGCCATTGCAGCCATTGACGCGGAATTAAAGAAAAAAAGACAACAACAAAAGGAGGTCTGACATGCCATTGACTTGGAGTCTCGACAAATGCAAAGACAAAGAAGTTCTCGAATCAGATGAAATGTGGCCAGCAACTTGGGCTGTGATCTACACCTCAATGGCAACAGGAATTTCCGAAGTAACCAAACGAAACGTAAAGGAACTTTGGATCAGATACGAAATGTACGCTCTCTCAGGGGCGCCATTAATCTCTGTTCCTGAAAAAGACGGGAAAAGACAGCAAATCAAGCTTTCTGACCTCAAACGGTTCATCGGGCTGACAACAAACGTCAACAACAAAACAAGGTCTAAGCTTCACAAGGACCTAATACGTCAACTGCGAAGCCAAGCTGAAAGGAACCTGGCAAAGCAGCTCAATGAGGAGAGATGAACAAAAGCACCGACGCATGGATTAGTGCAGCACCCAAAATGGCTGAAATCATGCACTTCCATAGCGGTTATCCGAGCAAAGAAACGGCAGAAAACGTCATTTGGCTCGCACTACTCATGGCTGTAGGAGGGTGCGATCTAATGTCTCCAGACAAACAAATACAGGGAGGACTAACAATGCTCAGGCGCTACTACACGGCAAGCGTCAAAATGGGACTAATTGACGACAATCCTGAGCTCTACAACCCGTCAAAAGTAATATGGACGCCTCAACTGCTTACCAAGGCAAACACAGGCTACATACAGCTATACAAGGCGTTCCAAGGCCCAATAACAACACACTAGAAGGACACAACCATGGACAACAACCAAAGTCTAAAAAACGACATCAAATTCCTTATGAACGCGGCATACCAAGAGTTCATTGACAATCCCAACAGCGAAACTTGGGAGAGAATGACAACAAGAATGTACTGGCACAAAGCGGCCCAACTGACGCTTAAACCAGAAGCAGAAAAAATGAACAGATACCAACAACTAGACTGGCTCAAAAAGCACGTCATGAACCTGAGTCAGACTTACGTCAGAACATAAAAAACGGAGAACAGCAATGCCGATGCCAAGAGACGATGCACGAAGAATTCAAATGTACAAACGAGATTGGGGAGAAAGGGCTGAAAAGCAAAAGAAGAAAGAGCTTGCGGAGATATGCAGAGAAAAATTCGCATTGGACGCGGAAGACCTCTTCCGCGCCCTGAAAGGGCGACCATCAAGAAACAGGCTAAGGTTTTGGCCAGTTAAAGAATTCACATACTAAAAGGCGCAAGATAATGATCTTCAAACAAACAGAGGCCTCTAAGCACTACATCGGAACTGTCCCGATGGCCAAGTTCGTCACAATCAAAGGACAGAAATACCAAGTGGTCGAGATTGTAAAGCAAGGCAAGTCAATGAGGTACAGGCTTCTGAACCTCAAAACAAACAGAATAAGACGATCCTGCCACGCACCGACTCGCAAAATCGCGGTAGCCACAACATCAGGAGAAAGAATTGAATATCATTGGTAACGAAAAAACCTTCAGTCACTTCTGTCTATTCGCCGGAGGAGGAGGCCTTAGCTATGGCCTGTCAAAAGGCCACGCAAGGGTTGGGACAGCAACTGCACGGCTAAGGTGTATCGGAGGAGTAGACTCTGATCCATACGCAGTCCGAGACTTCACCAAGCTAACCGGAACCAAAGGCACATGCTTAGATCTGTTTGATGAATACGACTACGAAAAATTCCACGGACAACCACCGCCAATGTTCTGGCAAAAGGCAACAGCGGAAAACATTCTCGCCGCAGCAAACGGAGAGTGCCCGGACATTCTTGCAATGTCGCCACCATGCAAGGGGTTCAGTGGGCTTCTAAACAAGAAATACGCAGCAACAGAGAAATACCAGGCGCTAAACAACCTTACAGTACGGGGGCTGATGCTTTCTTTGGCGGCATTCAAGGACGACCCGCCGGGCTTAATTATCTTTGAAAATGTTCCTCGAATAAAAAGCAGAGGAAAAGACTTTCTCGAAGTAATCGACTCCACATTAAGAGCGCACGGATATGCGGTTGCCCACACGACCCATGACTGCGGAGAGCTGGGAGGGCTCGCACAAAGCAGAAAAAGATTCTTACTCGTAGCAAGGCACACGAGCAAAGTTCCCCCATTCCTTTATGAGCCCCCAAAACGGAGGCTGCGAACAATCGGCGAAACACTCAAAGAAGAGCCGCTTCCGGGTTCGCATTCTCCAATGCATGTCGTTCCAAGATTAACGCGAAAAACATGGATCAGGCTCGCTCTAATCGAAGCAGGAAAAGACTGGAGATCGCTAAGAGACCTGAATGTAGAAGCGGGAGTCCTGACTGACTACAAACTAGAACCTACGCCAATCCTGAACCCGAGCTGGGACAAAAGCGGAGAAGCTGAAATCCTGAGAATTATCAAACGAGATGGCAGCCATACGACAGGCATAAACATGGGTGATCCGCGCCCAACAGGGAGCAGAGAAGGAAACGGTCGTTACAGAATCACAGGATGGAATGAATCATCAGGGTGTGTGCTGGCACGCTCCGACACACATCAGGGCGCCTGTGAAATCGCAGACCCAAGATGGCCGAGCCACATAAACAATAAAAAGAACTTCGCCAACGGAGGACACTACGGGGTCAATCCATGGGGGGCAATCTCATCAACAGTAACAGGAAGGGCCAAATACGACTGCGGCAAATTCTCAATAGCCGACCCAAGATGGATGAACATTCAAGACGAAATGATGATCATCAGCCAAGACGAGACATGGCACAGGCCCCTGACAACATACGAGCTCGCAATACTTCAGGGATTCCCAAGCGACCTGGAACTTGCGACAAACAGCCATACAAGATGGCGACAAAGAATAGGCAACGCAGTGCCGCCCCCAACAGCAGCGGCCATCGGAAATGAGATGGCACTAACACTCTTGCTGAACAACCTCGGCGAGTCATACACCCTAAATTCGGCTCCAATTTGGGTAAAGAAACTAAGGAGGGCACTTGGAGCAAACATATAAAACACAACAACAGGACAAAACAATGAACGAAAAAAAACACCTTAAGTTAGTAACGCACGACTTTAACGAAATGGACGAAAACGAACTAATCAATACAGTCCAAAAAATGGCAAGCGAAATTGTTCCGGAAAGCATTTCCAACGACATCAAAAGCGCAACAACAGAAGCGCTTCACAGCATGGCGGTGGCAATTCTATGGAAGAAAGTCGAGTCTCGCTCCGCAGTAGTGCTGAAAATGGCCGCAGCATCGCTCGTCATGCTTGAAGCCGAGAAACGCGACTTGCCGCAATTGCGAAACATCATCGCAAGTGCGCTGCTAGACCTGACCGAAAACCTCGAACCGACCAACTAGGAGAAAACAATGAAGGTAGAGATATACTCACGAACAATCGTAGAACTCGAACAAGCGCTGACACAACTTTCCATCACATGCTTCAAGCCCTGTGAAGACATTATTGGACAGCGGAATCAGTCGGTTCTTCTGACATTCACCAACCAAGACATCGGAGGGGCGCAGGTTCAATACCACATCGACCATCAAGACCTGAAGCGACTCTCGAAAGCAATGTCAAAGGCATCAAGGGACTGCAAGAAGGCATGGAAAGAAGAATGAGCGAAGAAAACACTCACCCATATAACGAAGGGGGCTCGGTCTTCTACGGCTGCTCTGGGCAGCACAAGCTGCTGCCGGCCTTGCTAGATGCATTGATAAACATCGGAAAAGCAAAAGGAGAACACTGGAAGCTTGCGGACTACATTTACCGACAAATAAGGGGAGGCTATGACCACACAATACCCGACTACATCTGGGACGACGACCAGTCTCCCTGGTGGGACTCAGATGAATGCGAAGAAGTCATTGAAGAGCTAATTGGCGCGCTACACGACTGTGCGCCTACAGGATACTGGTTCGGTGTAGATCCAAAAAGAATTCTGCCTGACTATGGTTTTTGGGAAATCGAAAAACTAGAGGAGAGCCAATGCCAAGACACCTGAACGTGACCATATCCAACATAAATGGGGAGGTAATATGTCACCTGTCGCTACTTAAAAAAACAGAGGACGGGCATATCTTCGAGGCTGGGAAACAACAAATTAACCAAGAAGACTTGTCGCGGATAATCTCAACACTAAACGAGATAAACAAACAACTATCAAAAGGGCAGAACAATGGAAACTCAATTCGAATACTCAGTGACTGTCAATCTGGGCGACGGATCAACAACGACAGTGTCTGGCTTCGTAGATGAAACGCACGTCAGAAATGTCATCTTCGACATCCAACACGACGAATGTATCGGGCCATGCCAATGCACGCTGGAGGCGCATGGCACATGCCCAAACGGGTACCCGTCAAAGCTTCGGGCGGCGGGAATGATTTAATGGCCAGGAAAAAACGAAGGTGGAACAAAGCCCTCGCAATGGTCAAAAACCCAACACACTCTCCCGGCTCTAAGGCAATAGAAATAACACGCGCAGCAAAAATTGAAGGTTGTTCGGCCACATACATAAGCCAAACAACATGCAGTCCTCGCTGTGCTTTCCTAAATAACGGTTGTTATGGCGAGTCAGGTCCGGTGAGTTGGAACAGACCCGATAAAGCGAGAGAAATAGACCCTAAAGAAGTTGCCGATCAGGAGGTACGGCAAATCAAACAGCTTTCCGGAATGCGGCCTCTTAGGCTTCATGTGATTGGAGACGCGGCAGACGAAGATCACGCAAGAAAGCTGGCGGAAGCCGCTGAAATCTTTTCAAGTAGGGCAGACATGCCTGTTTTTACGTTCACCCATAACTGGAGGGAAATACCAAAAGAAGCATGGGGCGATATATCTGTGCTTGCATCCTGTGAAACAACAAAGGATGGGTTGCTAGCAGAACAACTAGGATATGCCGTCGCAATCGTGCGGCCAGACCAACCTGGTCGCCCAAACCTAGATAAAGAAACTCGTGAACTGCCATGTGTGCATGAAACGAGAGGGCGCTCATGTCTTCAGTGCGGACTGTGCATGGACGCCGAGCATTTATTTTCACAACGAATCTGGATCAGATTCACAGCTCACGGCGCAAGGAAAAATGTCGCCGCAAACCAATTACGGAGAATGCAATGAACGACAACGGAAACAATGAGATTGTATATGAGTCAACGGGATGGGATTCACTTAACGAGATCCAACGATCGGGGGCAGGGCTACCATGGCTCGACTTTAAACAAGGACAAGGCGACACAGCTACGCTTCGTTTGCTGGAAATCAAAGGCACCAGAAGCAAGTCCTATAAGGGAGGGGAGCCGTACCAGGTTCTGGAAATGCGAGTTGAAGTTCACTCTCGCAATAACGTTGACTGCACACCGGAAGAACACCTGACAAACCCAAAAGCGGCATGGTGTTTAGGAATCAAGGGTGCAATCAATTCAATTGCAAAGAAAAACGGATGGAATGGAAACCCGTCTGAACTTGGGCGATACGCATCATTTGTTCCCAATTACATGATGCGGTGGACCCGCAACGACGACCGTGACACGCGAATGGGAAAAATCGATGTCGATATTCTCGGGGAAGTCGGAGAGACACCTTTCGATTCGCCTGAAGACGCGCTCATCAGCAAGATCCAGTCTGCAAAGACAATCGCAGAAATGGACGAGGCTTTCAAAAACACCAAAGAATGGGAGGGCCTGCCGCCGGACGTGAAAGACACAATCCGGGGTCTTTACGCGAAGCGCAAAGAAGAAATCGGGCAAGACATTCCTTGGTAGAACACAGAGGCGATCATAATGCGACACGACAACTACATAGTATTCGACGTTGAAACAACGGGCCTGAACACAGAAACAGACCAAATTATTGAAATATGCTTCATCGAATACAAAGGCGGCGTGGAAACAAAATGCTGGAACACTCTCGTCCGGCCAGATAAAAGACCATCTGAGAAAGCATTACAAATAACGAAGATCGCCATTGACGACCTAGCCGGCGCGCCTCCTCTGCAACAAATAGCAGAAGAGGTCGCCGGCTGGGTCCGTTCAACAAACGAATCCAAGCCGCTTGTGACATTCAACGGAACAAGGTTCGACATCCCATTATTAAGGGCAGAGTTCAAACGAATAGGCACCGAACTTCCAGCAATCAAAAAGCACGTCGATGTTATGATGCTGGCAAAACAAAAGGCGCCTGGTCTGCCCAGCTTCAGCTTGCTGAACGTGTGCAAAAGCCTTGTAAGTAACAGCCCAAAACAAACGCACAGAGCTGACGACGACTGTCGAATGCTATCGAGCGTATATGAGGTACTACAATCAATGGAAAACCCCATAGACAACATGGACAAAGAGCTGGCGGCAGTGTCCAGCCCGATCGTAAAGGAAGCGTTAGAAGAACTCTCAAAACACACAGACAAAATTAAAGCATGGACCGAAAACGCATCAGGGCTCCCATGTGGTTCTAAAGAAGAGTTCGAGACAACGGTAGACGCAATCATCGAGCTCAAGCGACTGAAGCGACAGCTGTCAAAGCTAAGGACCGAAACGCTTCGGCCCGTCAAAAACATCTCAAAGTCTGTCGAGTCTTACTTTAGAGAAATGGCAACAAAACCAATCGACAATGCAATCAAACAAGTCGAAGAGAACCAGTTGCCGTTCTTGAGAGAGCTAGAAAGACAGACCGAAGAAAAGCAACAGAGAGAGCTTAAGGAGGCAGAGGAATTCGCAAACAGCGAACGCGACAAGCAGCTCAACAGAGGGATCCCTCTAGAGCAAGCCAACAACAATGCGGAGGTGATTCACAGCATATTGGAAAGTCAAATCAAGAAGGAAAAAACAAAAGCCTCAACTGCACGAGGGTCTGCATCGGTAGAAACCGCGTGGAGTTGCGAAATAATCAACGAAGATCATGTGCCTTTTCACAAGCACCTCTGGTCTCCAGACATAAAAAAGATTGAAGCCGCTGTAACGGCCACCGACGGCGGCATCACAATTCCGGGGGTGGTCATCAAGAAGGTCTTCAAGACCAAAACATATGCAAAAAGGAGATAACATGCATAGCTCATTCATCTGGCTTCTTCGCCAAGAAAAAGAAGACGGCAAAGTTGCCTATACGCCTCTCTGTGAACCAGCCTTGGGCAAAGTCAAGGCCAGGTCACAAAGAGAACGTGCTGCTGCACAGTGCAGTGACAACGACATGCTTGTTCTTGTCAAAGTAGTAGAGACAGGAACAATCAGGAAAGTCTCGACGTTTGTTTCAGACAGCCCGCCTGAGCCGAAAGACAAAACTGAAACTGTTCTCCCTTTGTCGTCAGAGCAATCTGAAGACAAAGAAGAGAGTGTGTCAACAGAAGATTCTGAACAACAGGGGGACCCTTGGATTAGGCCAATTATCCCTGACTGTTGGACAGAAAATGCAACAGTTTTTGTTCAAGACTTCACTAACGGGGAAAAGGAGCCCCCAGTGACATTCACAAAGACCTACGCAAGCAAACGTGGGGCAACGGGAATGGCCAACAGGGTCAAGTCTTACATTGAGCAAAAACGAGGTCTCTCTGAGTTCACCGACACAATGGAACCGTTGACGGAACTCTCTGAATGATACTTCGTCCTTACCAGCGCACAATAATAGAAGACGTGCGTTCCGCATACGCGGAAGGGCACGCTGGCGTCATCCTTCAACTAATGACGGGGGCTGGGAAAACCTTCACCGCATTACAGATGACGACCAGCGTGCCCCAAGGGCAAGGGCAGATACTAATAATAGTACATCGACATGAACTGGTATCACAATGGAGACAGGAAGCCAAAAAATTAGGCATTCAGGCAGGGGTCGTTAACGCTCAAGGGGAGAGGTTTAATCCTGCCCCGTGGGCGCAAATACAGATATGTATGGTTCAAACACTTGCCAGAAGAATAAAAAACGGAAAAGACCCGTTCAGGCACACAACAGTAAGCTGGATCATAGTGGACGAGTGTCATCTGGCCACGTCAAACAGCTACCTCAGAATATACGAGCAATACCCCCTCGCAAAACGAATGGGGCTAACGGCAACGCCTGACAGGCTAGACGGAAGAGGGTTCCCGTGGGCCTCTTCAATGAAGCTTGGGCCAAAATATCATGACCTGCAAAAACAAGGGGCGCTTGTTCCTTTCACGACATACACAATAGACAAGCTAAATTACAGCGGGCTAAGAAAAACATTCGGAGACTACACAGCAGCCAGTCAGGCACAACAATTCGAAACTCAACCTCTAGTAGGAAACGTCGTTGAAACCTACCTAAAGCACGCCAAAGGAAGAACGGGGATAACTTTCGCAACAACAAGAAGCCACGCAAAAAAGCTGCACAAGGAGTTCCTAAAAAACGGGATAAACTCAGAATACCTAGACGGTGCAACGCCGGGGCCCCTCAGAGAACACATCATCAGGTCGCTCTCCGAAGGAAAACTTCAACAGCTAATAAACGTGGACGTGTGTATCGAGGGGCTAAACATCCCAAGGGTTTCTGTGGTGTCAATAGCGCGAGCAACATGCTCCATAACCAGATGGAGACAAATGGCCGGGAGAGCGCTGCGCCCGGCACCAAACAAAACAGACGCAATAATCCTCGACCACGGGGGCAACGCGCTAAGACACGGAAACCTCGACTACGACCACGCCTGGTCGCTAAAGCCAACCAAGGCCGCGTCAAAAAATAAAGAACAAATAGCAAGAGCAAAGAACTGTCCAGATTGTGCTGGCGTCATGCCAATAGGAACGCCAACATGCTCAATCTGCGGATGCGACCTGTCACCTAAAGAGCGACAGCCAAAAGCAAGAGCAGGAGAGCTAAAACAACTCAAGTCGAGTTCTGCTCCAGTGAAACAGAAAAGGAAATCAAGCAAAGACAAAGAAAAGGAAATGGCGCAATGGCTGACATACCTGTGAAGAAGCGAAGCGAAGCCTCGATACAACAAGACATACGGATAGCGCTGGGACAAAGACCCGATGTATTGATCCAAAGACGAAGCGTAGGCACTTTCTACACAAGGAATGGCACGCCAATCAAAATAGGCCATAAAGGGGAGCCCGACCTTCAAGGGGTCATATCAGGACAAAAATGCCCAAATTGCGGGCATTCGATACACGCAAAGCCATTCGGAATCGAAGTGAAAACCGCGTCCGGGCGGCAAAGAAAAGACCAACAAGCCTACGAAAAAAACATCGCAAACCGAGTAGGCATAATCTACATACTTGCACGCTCAGTCAGTGACGCGCTGAAAGGGCTGGGAATCAAATGAGCAATCAAAAAACAAACAAAAGCGAGGCTGTGAGGTACTCGCAAAAGGGGCTTTCAGTCCTCCCTTGGGCTTATATAAACGGGAGCAAGCGACCAGCGCTGCGATGGAAGGAGTTGCAGACGCGCAGACTTACTGATCAGGAGATCAACAACTGGTGGCGCGAACACCCAGCACACAACGTCGGAGTCGTGACTGGAGCGATAAGCAACCTGGTCGTTCTTGACGCGGACGACGACGATGCAATCGACTGGGTTATGGCTAACATCCCAGAAACGGCATGGGCTGTGAGAACAGGCAGAGGAATGCAGTTCGGCTACAGGCATCCCGGTGAGGGGATCGTAAGGAACAGGGCAAAAATAAACGGAATGAACTTAGATCTCAGAGGAGACGGAGGCTATGTCGCCATGCCTCCAAGTATCCACAAGACAGGCGCTACCTACGAATGGGCCCTGCCAATTGACGACGTGCCAGAGCCAGACAGCCTTCCCACATTCTCTGCCTCTTGGTTGCCGCAGGCGCCCAAGCCGCAGTTCGAAGTCATAACAGGAGGAAAGGTCGACAAATCGCGAGCCTATATGAGGGCATCACGATGGATGGCCAAAAGAGACCCTGCAATTGAAGGCGCGGGCGGCGATCAGCATACCTACATAACCGCATGTCATCTTGTGCGCGACTTCGGGCTAAACCCATCTGAAGCAATGGGACTGCTCCTCGAATGGAATCAGTCGTGCCAGCCTCCATGGACACAAAAAGACTTAGAAGCAAAAATACGATCTGCACTAAAATCGGGGCAAGCACCAATAGGAAGCAAATCAAGCTCACAAAACAGAGAGCAAGGCGTAGACCTTTCAAATTGGTCCGACAACTTTAACAACCCAGAAGCCGAAGACTTGCCAGAAAACGACTACGGAAACGCCCAAAGGTTTGCAAGAAAATACAAAAATGTAATTCGATACTGCTACGACGACTCATGCTGGTATGTATGGAACTCAAAACAATGGCGCGCAGACGACTCTGGGGCCGCTATGAGGCTCGCAAAAACAATTCCCGCCTCTATACAAGAGGAAGCCCGTCAAATGGAAGGAGACGGACGTACAGCCCGTTTTAAGCACGCCTTCAGAACCGGCGCGGCAAACAAACTAACAGCAATGCTTGCTCTCTCAGCATCAGAACCGGAAATTCCGGCCAACACAACAGACTTCGACAAAGAACCACTAATGCTAAACACGCCATCCGGGTGCGTTGACCTAACAACAGGAGCTCTTCTGGCCCACGACCCGGCCAATATGCAGTCGCAAATCACAAACACACCATACAACCCAAGGGCAACATGCCCCACCTGGTTGCGCTTTCTCGATGAGATATTTCATGGAGACCAAGAAATGGTGCGATACATGCAACAACTTGCCGGATATTCAATATCAGGAGCAATCACAGAACACATATTTATCTACTGCTACGGAGGAGGAAGAAACGGAAAGTCGACCTTCATCAACACGCTCATAAAAATACTGGGAGACTACGCAGGCAGCGCACCCCCAAACCTGTTAATCGCAAAACGCAACGACCCGCACCCAACAGAGCTGGCATTCCTAAAGAAACTAAGAATGGCACTCGGAGGAGAAGTAAAGCCGGGAGAGCGACTAGATGAAGGAAAGGTCAAACACCTTACAGGCGGCGAAAAAATAACAGCACGAACAATGAGGAAAGACTTCTCCGAATTCATCCCAACACACACTCTATGGTTGGCGGGAAACAGCAAGCTGAAGATCTACGCAACAGACCTGGGCATGTGGGAAAGAATCAAGCTGATCCCATTCACAGCAAAATTCGTAGGAAACCAAAGAGACGTCCATCTACCACAACGACTGCTAGATGAAGGCCCCGGAATACTTTGCTGGGCAGTTCAAGGATGTATCGACTGGCTAAACAACGGGTTCAATGAACCCGAAATCGTGACCAAAGCAACACTGCAATATAAACAAGACGAAAACCTATTCCAGCAGTGGCTAACAGACAGAACAGAAGCTGAAGAAGGGCAAGACACCCCGCACAAAGAAATGAGACAAAACTACATCTCTTGGTGCGAAGACAACGCAATCAAAAACCCATACTCAACAAGAGCGTTCACAAACGCAATGCGAGACGCCGGATTCAGTAGAAGCCCCGGAGGGTCGAGAAAATGGAAAGGAATAAGAATCAAATCACTTTTTTGATTCAGACTGAGCCTTCTCATACTGCTCAAGGGTCGGCATCCAAGTAAGAAGGCGCTTCTTGTGAAAAGCAATGCGCTCACTAATGAGCCTCTCCGCCCGCTTCCTTTTGCGCATAATAGCCACGTATTCCTTGTATTCCTTGCTCCCTCTGCCGGGCTGCTCATCAGCAGGAAGCTCGGAATACTTTTTCCTCATTTCAGCCATCTCGTTGTTGAAAACACGAACCGACGACTCTTTAAGAGCCTTTTCAATGTTCTTCAAATAATCAAGAGCAAGGTCACGCTTAAGACCTTCCCTGTATCCGGCACCAGCAAACTGGTCAACAACAAACCTGCCCCAACTCTGGGGATCGTTGTCGCCCTGCCTGTACTTCTGAACAGCCTCAAACATAATGTTGCCCGGAACCGACAGCAAAAGCTGACGCTTACCACGCTGCTTCTTAAAGTCACTCAGCTCCGCGTAACTCTCGGCCACAGTCTTTCTCTTGTCTCCAGTCATAAACGCATTCAAGAGAAGGCCGCCCTCCATAAGGGCAAGCTTATAAAAGGTGCTTATCTTAGCGTGGCCGCCCTCCATTTCCTTGCCCCACTTCATTCGCATTCTCTCAGGGTTCTCGCCCTGCATTTTCCGAAACTCATAAAGGTAATCCTTAAAAGACTCCGGCTTTCCTTTAGGCAACTTGTCCACGTCCAAGCGAGATCGTTCCGAAGGCATACCGTAAGCCCACATCAGAATAGACTGAGCGCCGTCCCAGCCGGCCTTCGTCATCTCCGCAATATCGGCTGAAAAGAACACCCGGACCTGACTAGAAAGAGGGTTGGTTGCAAGGTCCGTAAGAACAAGCTGACGGTCTCCCTTTACATGCGAGTGAACGTCAGAAGCAATCTCACGGTTCTCGTCAAGATTGGCCTGCATACTGTTCAAAAGCATTGCGCGAGTAAGACCAAGAGCGGCCTGTTCCTTTGCGAGCTGGCGGTTAACAAACGCGCTCTCAGTCTTTATCTTTCCGGGGCCTTCAAAAATAGCAGAGCCCAGACCTTTCTTTACGCCGGGAACATCAAAAGACTTCCAAAGCCAAATCAAAAACGGAGAAGCCAACGCCCTCCCGGCGGTAGATGTCTTGATCCGTTTAATCATAGTGGGAAGGTCATTGTAATCAAAAAACTTTTTGTGACCGGGCTCTACAGCATAAGAAGCAAGCGCAGACTGCAAGTCTGCCCTCGAGGCGGGCTTGCCATCAACGAACCAGCCGCCAGCGGTCTTCATGACAGTAACAGACCCGTGCTTCAGCTCAAGTTCCATCGGGACGCCAAGTTCGATCCCATCAGTAAATGAATTGAGCCTCTTCATCTGGTGGACGGCATCCTCAACACGGAAAATGGTATCTCCATACTTGTAGCCAGAATCAACCGCGTCGAGAGCCTTTCTCCATTTTAAGATAGCCTTAGCAGACCAATCGCCACCAGGCAGTCCTCTTAGCTTGTCTGCAAGAAAGTCCAACGTCCCCTTTCCCGAATAAAGCGTGCCCAGCTCACCTTCAAGCCACGAGTTATCAACAAAGTTCTTTTTGCTAAGAGCCTGAAACCACTCATATCTAGGATCAGACTTGCTCATCTTGCCTTTTGTGTATTTACGCCAAGCTAGGCCGTCATTAACAACCTTGCCCATCAAAAGCGGGCCTCCCACGCGAGCCAAAGACTGAATCATATAATTCACGCCAATATTATTGGCATAAGACCTCGGGTTACGAGGAACCACGTTCTTCTTGAGAAACCTTTCAGCAGAAAGAACCAAAGAACGCGCATCGTTATATGTGCGGACAAACCGAAGCTGCTTCTGAACAACGTCGTTCGCCCCTTTTGTCACCCAAACAACGCCGCGGCCAGCCTGCTCACCGGGAGCCCCCGGCTGCCTTCTTGTCCAGTTGGCAACACCGTCACCCATAACATCTCTGGCATCGGCAACAAGCTCCTGAAAATCAAAGTTAATATCATCATACCTTCTACGAATAGTGTCGGCGTATTTACGATACTTGTCCCGAATGACGGCTCCGCCCTTAATGTCCCCTTCGTTAATCGCCCTCACCCATTCTTTCTTTCCTATCGCAAGAACTTGCTGGGCAACCAACTCGGGGTCTGCGTGTATAAACTCAGGAAGCCGCTCTTTCTTCTCAAGCTTGCGTATCGCCTCGCCCGCAACTTTGTCGACGGGAATAACGGTCTTGCCGTCTTTTGACCACGCACGAAGCTCCCTCTCTGCGGCGATCACATACTGGGCCCTTTCCGACTTTTGAGCAAAACCCTCGGCGGTAATCTGCAAGGCTCGGGCTCGAGCATCATCAAGAAGCTTGGTCTTTCCCTGCTTCTTCATGGTCGAGACGGCCTCAAAGATAAGATCTTCAAGAGTAAACAAAACACGGCCAGCGCTATCGGCCTTTCCGCCCGTGTGCCCCACGTCAACTCTAAACTCAGCAGACTGAATCTTATTGGGGTCAAAGCTGTCCCTGGCAATCTGAAACAGCTTGTCAGAAAGAGACTTATAAAGATTCCTCGCCTCCTTCCCCTTCAAGCCCATGCGGTCGGCAAGAATGCCAACAACGCGGCCACGGAAGGACTCGCCCTTCAACAAAGTAACCGCGTCATCAAGCAAGACGCTGCCAAAAACAGCGGCAATCTTCTTCTTGTCCACGCTCACGAGATCGCCATAACTCCTCTTAAGCCTTTCGGCAATAATATCTACACCGGCTTTAAGGTGAGGGGACTCAGCAACAGCAGGCATTTGTCTGGGAGGCTTCGGGCGGGAGGGCTCAAGCTTATCGGCGTCAACAGGAAGAACTGTTCCGTCAGACTCAATATCAAAAACACGCCTCAAGCCACCGTCCATCCTTTTGTAATAAGGTAGAGAAACGCCGTCAGCAACAACCTCAGTTCTAATGCCGCCCAGCGGAGCAGGCTCCATGGGGCCGGGGCCTCTACGGCGAGAAAAAGGCTTATAGGCCCCTTTATTAAGAAGCCGTGTCTCAAGATCCCTAAAGCGACTGTAATTTTCATCCGAAAAACGCCCAGTTCGGGCAACATCTGCATTTAAAGCATCAATAAGCTCATTCCAGACAGGCTTGGCAGCCGGGTCTTTGCTGAAATCGGGCATATCCATCCGAACACTACGCTGCCTGGTCTGCTTCGCACCGGGAGCCGTTTTGGCCTTTGCCTGCTGAAGAGGCTCAAGCTTCTTGACGTCAGCAAGAGGAACGTCCTCGTTAGCCGCAACAGGGCCCTCCTTCTCTCTTGCCTTCATATCAAGGACGCGATCTCCAGTATCAACAAACCCCTTCCTTGTCTCCGCCTGAGCCGTGATCTCGAATTCATGCATTGAAAAATGAAACTCGCTAAGATCTTGATTGTACTCCTCAAGCTGTCTTTCAAGCTTAGTTTTGCGCTTACCAGCGAGAGACCCCGGAGAAGGAGTCAAATCAAACCTGCCATCAGCATGGGCGGTAAACATATGCTGAAATTCTTTTTGCTTAGACAACAGCTCGGCATGTCTCTTTCTAAGATCGGCAGCGCCTTTCTTAAAATCAGGAGAAACAAGCCCGGAATCAAGAGGAGGAGGCTCTAAAAC
>Ga0105189_1000009_pt1 | contig 18295 bp, 14 predicted proteins | sample Virmet3438_5245_FD_90058 | JGI IMG/M metagenome (GOLD analysis project Ga0105189, IMG submission 90058) | Marine viral communities from the Southern Atlantic ocean transect to study dissolved organic matter and carbon cycling - metaG 3438_5245 | ecosystem: Environmental > Aquatic > Marine >...
ACTACGGCTGTAGTAACGGCTGTAACAACAACTGCTGTCTCAGGTATTGGTACATCAAAGTCCAATACAGGTATGTTTAATTTAGGTGGCTCAGGTTGTTCTGTAGTTGTCTCAGGTTCTACTTCCTCTGGAGCTTCTAAATCACTCGGTGGTATAACCATTGGTTTATAGAATGGTATTCGAGCTGATGGTGGTTTGAATTCCAGTGCAGGTATATTTAATGCTTCAGGCAGGGTAGGTGTACGGATATCAATCAGCTGCCTCCGCTGTATTGCCTGCCTCTACCCACTCTAGGTAGTCTTGATAGTCGGTGTTTGCTGGATCAAAAGGTATATTTAAAGCCTTATTTGTTCCTGTAAAAAGTTTAGTTACTGAATTAGCTTCTGTTTCAAGTCCTTTTTGTAATTTGTAAGTAAAAGTCATAATTAAAGTTCTGATGAAAAAGCTAAATAAGCGGAAGCGTTTGTTGTTTCTACTAAACCTGGTTCACCTGCTGTAAGAGTTGATTGAGGCGTTGCATATATCCGAGTTGATTGGTCAGTTGTACCAGTTACAGCCCAAGCTCCATCAACATATTTATCACCGCCTAAGTTACCAGCTCCCAGTCTATAATAGTTGTCCCCATTAGTATGATCTATTGAAGGCGAACTTCTCATTGGTACAGGAAATTGAATATAACCACTAACCTGATTAGTTGCCGAAGAGAAACCAAGAGAGATTACTTTGCTATTTCCTTCTACGTGTTTGTAATAATACCTATGACACCTGGCTAATTCATCAGAATACGATCTATGTTCAAAGTCAGTGGCAACGTCTCCTACTTCTAACTGAACGCCTGTAATATAGAAAGTAGCTGCATTAGTAGAAACTAAATTTGTAGCACCACTAAATCTGAAATGACTACCAGCACCCCAAGATCCTGAAGTTGCTTCATAATTAGAACCTCCTCCTAAAATAAAACCTACAGACATTCCTTGTCCATTTGTAGTATTCCAAGTTCCACTTGTATCACCAGTAAAAGTAAGACTTTTTTTCTCCCAAGTATCAGCAGAAGAAATGGTATAACTTTGATTCTGTGCTCTATTCCAAGGTTGTCTTAATGCTAATGCATAGTTACCTGTAACACTTGATCTTACCCAAAAAGAGATAGTAACTGTTTTAGCTCCTACTGCTCCCCATCCAAGGTCAGACATATTATAACCTTCTATATACTGATTAATAAGAAAATAATCAGCAGCAACAGGAGTGTATGCAGATAAAGAAGTTACTTTTAAACTATTTGTAAAACCTGCAGGGCTTTCTGTTACTTGTTGTACTTTATATTTTGAACCTTGTGATAGATGAGCGTTCCAACGATCAGTTAAATATTGATCATGGGCAGGTGTTGCTTCAGTTGCCAAGCCTCGTTGATCAACAACTTGTGCTCCATTAATTATCTTATTTCTATTGCTTAGATTATTAGTAATCTTTGCCGTACACGTTCCATCGGAAGCCAAGGTAACAGCATCACTTGATGCTCCTGTGTGGCGTATTGTGTTTACTTTTAATGTACTCATGGTTTTGGATTATCCTCCTTTACTTTCTTGATTTTGGCTGCCATATCATCAGAGAAAGCACCTTTTTTATAGAGGTCATCCAATTGATCACCAATATCTGGGTAAGCTTTTCTTCTTTGATGTATATATAGTTTTGCTGCTGCATCTGTAGCACCAATACTATTCTGTGCTATTTCAGCATCAGTCAGTGTGCTTTCTGTAGTAACACCAGTCTGTACGTTTACGCTTATTCGTTTACTCATTTGAACGACTCCAAATAAATGTTACCAGCATCGAAATTACCACTAGCAGGGTATACTTTAATTTTTGATAGAGCAGCAGATAATTCAAAGTCAGAAGTAATCCAATAATAATAGTTAGCAGTACTATAAGTAGCATTACCTCTAGCAATCCAGTTATTTGTAGTACCAGATCTCATGAAATTCATTTCCCAAGTTTCAGTAGAACCAGAAACAGTAAGTCCATCAGATCTAATATAACCTGTGTCTCCATCAACTGCTGTTGAAGAACCACCTGCTAAATATCCAGAACTGGTTTTATAATTAGATGTTAAATAAGCTGAAGATGTACCTGCTTGTAATCTAATATCAACATTTCCATCGAGACTAACTTTAAAAAATAAAAGCCTATGCCAATAAGCATCAGCATCTAAACTTGTAAATTCAATTTCTGTTCCTGATGAAGTAGCTGCATTAGCTATTGTTCTTGTTGTACCTGGTGTAACAGTTCCGAATGATAAGTTACCAGACCCATCTACTTTCATATACTGACCATTTGTACCTATAGTTGTAGGTAAAGTCAGTGTTAAATCAGAGGCAGGGTTAGATTGCGGAGCTGCGATGCTCATGCTATTCCCACTTGCGTGGGGTAATTTTATTTTACTCATGTGTATGTGCCTCTAATGCTGCTACTTTAGTTTCTAGTGTTTCGATTTTTGTTATTAATTGATTAATTATAGAAATATACATTGCATCTTTTTGACCTAATTTAGACGTTTTAGCTATTCCATCAGCATCTAAAAGAGATAAATCTGGATTAGCAACTTCATTATCTCCTTCATCATAAGTTGGTACTACTTTTTCACTAGAAACCCAGTAAGGATCAACAGCTTCTATATCTTGAGCTACAAAACCACGTACTCCTGATTTTCCACCGTGCATTGCAGGGTTTTTCCAATCAAAAGTTTTAGGCTGTAACTGTTTGAATTTAGCTAAATCATAATTATAATTAGCTATATTAGTTTTAAGACGACTATCAGAGTTAGACGAAATACTTGTATCAGTAGCAGTTAAATCACCATTAGAAGCAATTCGAAATTTTTCACCAACGCTTTCATTTAACATCGTCCAAAATGCTAAGAAACCATCTTGGTTACTAGCTCCCCCAACCCATTCTTGCTCTTTACCTGCAAGAACTCTAGCCCCAGAGGAATCCATCCCCCCACCAGTTCTATTGAAATTAAATTCAATAACGTTGACCTGATTAGAGCTACCAGAAGTTGCATCTAAATTTCTTAGTATAAATTTATTAGCAGAATTTACATCTTTTCGAGCGCAATTACCATTTGCTTCAGTATAAAACCGAAGGGCAGCATCATGATAAAGTTCAACGGTTCCACCAGCGATACACTTAACGTACATATTACCGTTAGGTCTTTGTAATTGAAGTCCATCACCACGGACTATTACTGGACCATTATCAGCAATATATGAGATACCAGATTGGTGATAAATTTTTAAATCTTCACCCGTCCCGAAAACTGCCATACCATCGTCTTCAATATATAAATCATTTTGCATCCATATATTTCGCCAAGGTGTTGTATTAGCACCTAAGTCATAGGTATCAGCAGCACCAGGCAAGAGATGCCCACTACTGTTAACTGTTGTTCTTGTCGTACCACCTGTTGAGATAGATACACTATCTGTCCCTACTACTACTCCATCAGCACCGTCATTAGTTAAACCTGGAGCTGCAGCACTATTTGTACCTTGTAATTTGATTGCCATAATTAAACTATTGTAAGTGTTCTATTTGCAGGGACAGTAACTGTTTTACTAGCTGCGACTGTCATTGGTCCAGGAAAGAATGCGTTGTTACCTGCTGCTATGGTCCAGTCATCACTAACTGTTGCTGGACATTCAAATCCTCGACCAGTGATTTGTTTCCCAGATATTAATCCTGTAGACGTTGTATCTTCAAATGTGAGACTAGCTTCACCATCTAACTGAGTTGTAGTAGATCCAATCGTAGTTAGTCTATTAGCAGCTTGATTGTTTAGAGCTGTGATAGTACCTGCTGATTGGTTTACCCAACTTAATTGTGCAGATCCATCAGTCTTTAAGACTTGACCTGCTGATCCATCTGCTTGTGGATATTTTAGACCATCTATAACTACATCACCAGTACCGTGTGGAGTTATTTCTATATCACTATTACCAGCAGTAGTTGAAACAACTATCTTGCCGTTATTACCTTTGATCTGGTTATCTGTAGAATCATGCCATATTTCAAAATCTTCGTCACTACCGAAGGATGCTTTTACGTCATCCCAAAACTCAAGTTGATACTCATTATAATCCCACTGACATATTTTGTTTACAACTCCACCTGCAAAAATAACATCACCACCAGATGTAAGATTTGTTGTTCCACCAACGGCAGTTTTTAAATTTATATTTCCTGTGCCATTTGGATTAAGTTCTATAGCACCATTAGTAGCAGAACTAATAATCTCGTTACCGTTAACGTCTAAGTCACCGCCTAGCTGTGGAGATGTATCTCCTACTAAATCAGTAGTGACAGTACTCCAAGATAACTGAGCACTACCATTTGTTTTTAAGAATTGATTAGCAGATCCATCAGCTTGTGGATACTTAAGACCATCAATAACTACATCACCTGAACCATTAGGTGTAATATTAATAGAACCATTAGATGTAGAAACTATATCATTTCCATTAACATCTAAATCTCCACCTAATTGTGGTGATGTGTCTTCGACAACGTTACCTAAAGCACCGCCGCCACCACCACCACCTGCATTAGCAGCCCATTTAATACCTGTAGCTTCTGAACTATCAGCAGTTAAAATATATCCATTTGTACCAACAGAAAGTGCTGTAGGATCTCCAGATCCATCTCCAACTAAGATCTCACCTTTAGTATCAAGATCACTGTTCATCACTGCGCCAGCAGCATCTACATTAGTAGCATCAGTTACATCAGCACTAGCTTCTATTGCATTTAATTTGCTGTGATCTGCATCTGTAAAGACGTTTGAATCACTAGCAGATTCTACAAGAGTTCTAATTTCACTAGCTGTTTGATCAGCCGTAGCTGAAGCTTCTATTGCGTTTAATTTGGTGTGATCAGCATCAGTGAATACATTTGAATCACTAGCACTTTCTACTAATGTCCTTATCTCTGCAGCTGTTTGATCAGCAGTGGCTGAAGCTTCTATTGCATTTAGCTTGCTATGATCAGCATCTGTAAAGACATTACTATCAGACGCAGCTTCTACAGCAGCTCTGATTTCAGCGTTAGTTTGATCTGCTGTAGCTGAAGCTTCAATTCCATCTAATTTAGTTTTATCAGCAGCTGACATTGAACCAGCAACACTGGTAGTTGCTGCTGCAAGTTTGCTACCTGCTATAGCGGCTGAAGCATTTATATCAGCATTGACTATACTTCCATCTAAAATCTTGGCACTATTAACAGCTCCATCAGCTATACTTTCTGTTTGAACTGGTTGTTCTTGTAATTCGTGAATACCAAATAAAGATTGCTCGACGTTGGCATTTAGATCACCTGCACGAATAGAAGACCCAGCTGCAAAGACAGCTTTAGGGTCTTCATCACCACTAGCCTTACCAACAGTTGTTTCTCTATAAACTCTAACAGTTACACCTGATTTAGGTGCTCCAGAAGTTTCTTGTACAGAACTATCAATACTGGTATCGTTAAATTCTATATGAGTAGGGTTGCTGACATTGTCAACAGAATATTTAGTTGTCGCTTGTGTTACTCCATTAAGAGCAACTTTTACATCTTCAGTTTGTAAAACGGGGAAGTCATAAGTAAATACTTTATTAGATCCATTTACGCTCCCGCCGTTATCCTTATAGGTTGCGGCCATTTGTTCATGTTGTTGTTTGGGCGGGTGGTTTTATTCGAGTTTTTGTAGCCTTAATATTTCATCTAAAGCTTGCTCATCTCCATACTTGAGTTGTCTATCTATTTCTTGATTAATCCAAGTTTTCTTCTTAACTTCATTAATTTGAGGTATCCTACCTTCTGCAAACTTCTGTGCATCCCTTAAAGCCGATTCAAGTTCAATATGAATATTTTTGAATAACTCTCTATCTACTGGTATACCTTTACTTTGAAATAGCTTAAAAGCTTTTCTAAACTCTTTTCCAGTAGTAGTATTCATGATGCGTTTGATTTCTTTTTTAAAGTAACCATCTTTACCCATCAAATTAGTAACAGCTGATCTTTCAGTAGGTGTATAATCTATACCTCTTCCATTCTTCATGAGAGATGGACGTGCATCAAATTCAATATCAATAAGAAATTGTTTTTCAGGACTAAGACTTTCACTTACTTTCCATAAAGGTGAATAAGTATTCCATACACGAGTAAAGAAGTTCATTGGTTCACCTATCAATCCACCATCTATATAATCGTGGACATCAGGTAATGTCTCTTTTGTACTTGGGTTTCTATTAGCTAGTAATTGTAAGAAATCTTGCTCTACTTCTTTTAGTTGTGGAGTTAATAGTCTTGCAAATTCATTTCTAAAACCACTTAAAGGAGCCAGGCTACTACCAAAACTTGCAGTCCATCTAGCCATTGCAGCTGGGTTTCCAGCTAATACATCGTTTAATGGTTCTAAACCAGCTGTAAAGGATTTATTAGTTAGGTTTGCACTAATTAGATAACCAGCTTTGTTTAGAAAAAGCTCAATACTAGGTTCATCTAAAGTATCAAAGTTATCCATAACATCAGCTGTAAATGCTAACCAGTCACTTATAGCTCCAAGGTTGTCATAGCTATACCATTTACCATCCCAACCCTTATAAGTTCTAGGCTTCCAACCTTGCTCTCTTCTTACCTTTTGTCTGGTTTTATCATAAATTCCATTACCTCTAAGTCTGTCTGTAGTGAATAAACCAGCAGCTCCAAATACTGTAAGAGTACCTATAGCTTTCCTACCTTTTAATTCAGCTCTAATAGTGTTATAAACAGCTTCTGCATTCTCATCAAATGGTAATCCACGATTCTTTAAAAGACGTTCAACTGCATCAGTATTCATCTCAGCGAATGGTCGCTTAAATGCATTTACTTGATCAAAAAATAAACCAATCGGACTATGAGATGCAGTAAAAGCCATCATGTTTATTGCTGTCTTTGGAAACATCAAGAATGGTTTTAAAGCTGGTACTCTCTGAATCATTGAACTAAGCGCATCAACCATTGGATTATCAAGGTTCATCGCTATTTCCTTACTGGCATACTCAACAGCTTTATCTGTTATGAATCCATTTGAGTCAAACATTTCATTATATACCCCATCAGCTACTTTCTTTAACTTAGCATTATCTAATTTCTGTCCTGAATTAAGTATTTGATCAAATGCTCTACCTCTAGCTTCTACATTACCAACCCAAGATCTTGTAAATCCATCAAAGGCTGTCATAGCATTAGCACTAAATCTAAGAACAGGATGCTCTGCTAAATCATTTAAAGCTTCTATCTGCTCAACCATGACACTAGGACCGTACAAACCCTCTTGTGCTTTAGCATCAGCAAAGGCTCTATTAACTTGCATTACACCTTCATTCTTACGTGCTATGTCATCACGCATGATATAACCAACAGAACTAGGATCAGTAGAAGCACGTCTAAAGACTTGATTCATGTGACCGAAAGCTTTCTGCATTGTGTCAACCATACCTACTGTGTACATATAGTTAGCACGTCTAAGGGTATGCCAATCTCCAGTTAATAAAGCACCTGCATAAGTAGATAAAGGTCTTTCTACCATTAATACAGTGTTAGATAAACCAGCTTTTAATGGTGTACCTACAGCAGATAGAACAGAGTTATAGATATTAGCCCAAACACCTTGAGTCCAAGCTGAAGGCATATCTGATCTAGCATCAAATAATGATTTTCTTACAACTCCAGTAGTGTTTTTTACATACTCATTTAACTTAGAAATGCTATTAACATTTCCATCTGTTACCTCATAAGCAAGCATTAAAGGTCCAAGCATTTGTGGACGTTCTTTTTGTACAGCTCTTAAAGTATCCATAGTGCTTTGAGCTTCTTGTTGAATACGAGCTAATGCTTTAAGAGTCTCATTCTTTTCATTCTTAATAGCAGCTTCTACTGCCTGTTTAGACGAAAGACCTGTCTTTAATCTATTCCATAGATTTAATTGGTTTAAAGCTCTACCTCTTGTGTAGGAAGTAGTACCTTTTATCTGCATTAAGTATTGAAGTCTATCTAAGATCTGTTCTTGAGCACGTATTTCAGCTGGAGTCTTAGTCATAAGACGAGCACCTTCAGCCATATCTGATACTTGACCTGCAAATGATGTACCTATATATGCTTGAGCTTTCGCTAAGTTCATATTTACATAGTCATCTAGATAAGATTTGATTGCTTTAAAGACACCTGCATAACCTTCATCAGTTAAAACTCTTACACCTGACGATGGGTCTTTACCAGTAAAAGCTTCTCCTGATAGGAGTTTCTTCATTTCGGTAACGTCCATCTTGTATAAGTCAGCCGCTAATCTGTCTCCAGCATCCATAATCTCAGAATGGCTTAGATATCTACCATTACTGGTTTTATATCCATATCTAGCTTCTAAGTTTTTAGATATATCATTTATAAGTTTTGTACCTGCATCATCAGCATCAAGTCCAAACTTAATAGCTCCTTCACTCATGACACTGCCAACTCTTCCATAAACTGTATCTATATTCTTTTCAATCCTATAGACATTTAAAGCTGCAGTATTGATGTCTAAGCCATCTACACTTCTAATACCAGACTCTGTGTAACCATATAAGTCATGTACACCTAGCATAGGTTTATCTAGATCTACAGACTTAGTGATATTTACAGCGCCTAGTTCAGTTAATGAATCATCTCGACTTTTAGCTGATTGAAGAATTACATTTTCTATTTCATTTTCAGAGAGTGGTTTACCTCCTTTTAGCTTTTCTAAACGCTTTATTGCTAATTCATTCTCAGGTATCCAACCAGTAGCATGTTGTACCTTCCTTAATGTCTTAGCTAATTTTGCAGCTCCTAAAAATATATCTGAAAAGAGTCCAAGACCAACACCTTCATTCTTGTTTTTTTGTCGTATGACATCTTCTGAGTCTCCATCTTGAGTAGCCCAGTCTTCAGGTATAAAACCCCATGTATTCGGCCAAGACTCTTTTAACACAGCCATTAAGTTGTCATCAGTACCTTGTACTTCTGCTATATCATCAACGGTCATACCAGACCAAGCTGCTAGTCCACTAGTAGATAACCATCTAAAGAAAGCATCATTACCAAGGGACCAGCCAATTTTTGAATGAGCTGCATTTCCCATGCCTCTAGTCTTTGCAGTTAACCATATAGTTGGTATTACTACTGAACTTATTTCTCTTATTGCTTGAGCACCTTCTGATTGAAACTTAGGTATCTTATTAAGATTACCTTCATCATCAGTTAGTTTAAAAGGTGCAAATGTTTGCGGTCTGCCTCCGGGTGAAACTTTATTGAGAAAGTCAACTCCAAAGTCAACGACACCCGACGGTATGGCTAAAAGTTCCTCAAGTTGTTCTCTTGGTCTTTCCTTTCTATTATTCCATGCCAAAAGGTCATTAACATATGGGTTAAAGATACCTTTACTTTCACCTTCATCTATAGGTGTCTCTATTTTTACGTCTCCCTTGGGAGCTGTTGTTTGTTGTTGAGATGTTTGACCAGCTGGTGTAGCTGAGATTTCTTCCTGAAGTACTTCATTTTCCTGACGTAAAACATCATTCTGTCTTGTCAGTTCTTTTTTTTTTTCTTCAGTTAAAACTGGCGTACCGTTAAACCTCTCATCAAGAGTATTTGGTTCCATAATTATGGTTTAAATTTAGGTCTCATCAATTGTTCTAAAGCTCTAATATCTGTACCACCACTCATTTTATAAACAACTTTGAAATAGTTTACTGTCTCTTCCTCATTTAGTGGCTCGTCTCTATCTAAGTATCCTAATTCCGCTGCTGCTTCTACTGCATAGTCTGGTATTCCAAGTTGTTCACCTATCTCTTTAGATTGATCTGCGTTTCTAAAGATAGAATAATTAACTTCACCTGTAGTACCCCACGCTCTAGATATACCATCAGCATTATTAGCATGTATAGGATTGGTCAATAGTTGTTTATGGTATTTATCTACTTTCTCATTAAATGCTTTAATCGAAGGTACATCTTGCATGTCAGCTTTTGGATCATATGCTCTAGCTTGTCTTTGTATAACAGCTAATGGATCTATACCATATTGATTAGCTACATAAACAGCTCTTTCATGTGGTTGCCATCCTGGTTTACCATAACCTTTAAGAGCTTCTGATATCTCTACAGCTGAAAAAAATGTATCTTGTTCATCAAGGCTTTGGACACCACGTTTGATAAAATCATTAGTTTCTATTCTCTTAGAGGTTATTTGAGTATTAATAGTAGTTAATTGATCAGATGTTGGCAGGTTATTAGGCCAACCCCTTGTAGTGGGTTTAATTTTTGCAAAATATTGATCTACTTGTGCAAAAGCAGTTTCATAAGGATTTGGAATATCAGCTTCCTTATTCTGAATTGCCTGTTGTCTAAACATCGTTTGCAAAGTAGAAGCCATTATACTTGCATTTGGACTTAGTGATCCATCAGGTAGTAGTTTTGACCTTCCTTTTACCAACTGCTCAACTCTACCTAGCCATTCTTTAGTTTCTGTCTGAACCTGAGATTGTAATTGAGCAACCCCTTGAAATTTCTGAACAACTTTCCAATTATATTTGGATAGTTCTGTAGTATTTAATAGACCAAGGTCTGCAAGATCCTGTACCTCTTCTGTCTGCCTATCTATCTCCTTTGCTTCTACAGTTAAATCTTGCTTGATAGCATCTAACTTAGTACTTCTTTTACCATAGATTTTAACAAGCCTATCTTGTTCTATTTCAATTTCTTTGTCTGTAATCTCCTCACCCTTATCTAACTTTTCAGATAGTTTGTCATGAAATGATGTGACATCCTTATTAAATGCAATAGTCTCTTGATCTGTTTTTTTCTGATGAATCGCTTTATCTCTTTCATATATTGCCTCTTCTAAGGCGGCTATCTTTCTTGGAAATCTTTCTCCGTATACATATTCTTCACCTGTAGTTTTATCAATATATTTAGATGTTTTCAAATCTTTAACATCATCACTATTTGCAAAACCTAAGTTGATATCAGCTTTAACAAGCTCAATAGCATTATCATGAGCTGCACTAATAGATCCAAATCTATGTTGTTCTGTTAATGCATACTGCATTACCGAACCAGGATCTTTTGAAAAATTATTTTTTAATCCATTATCAGCTTTTAAATTATCTTCAGCAGTTATTTGGCTTATTCTCGCTGTAGTCCATTTTGTTCTCTCGTCCTGTTCAATTTTTCGCATCTCTTTAAAAAGATACTCTTCAACCATTGGCATATCATCAGTATGAGTAGCAAATGGTCGTATATAACCTCTGATCAGACGACGATTTATTTGTTCCCATTCATTAGGATCTTTAGCATCTTCTAACGCTCTATCTACCCACTGACCATTTGAGTCTTGTATCCTTACAGGCACACTCTTATTCTGCTCACGATAAAGAGGATACATTTTAGCTTCCTGACCATACATGGCTTTTTTAAAGCCAATCTTTTGTAGCCGAGGAATTTTCTTTAATTTATCTTTTAAAAAAGGATCGATTTCACCTTTCTTTTCAGCTTCATCAATGATTTCATTGTTAATCAGTTCTTCTGTAAGCTGCTGATCTTCATCTCTTTTAAACTCAGCTTGTCTTAATTCCTGATCTTCAGCTAAACCAGCATGGTACAGCTCTGCTCCTTTAAGTAACTGGTCGTTTGTACGAGCTTGGATAAGTGGTGCAGCTATCTGTGCAGCTGTTTGAGATAGTTGTGCAAGTTTCTCAAATCTCTGATCGTTTCTTTCTGCATCAGCTAATTCATACTTAAATAAATCAGCATTACGTTTATGGATGGATTCTAAAAACTGATTTTGATTCGCTTCCGCTGAGGCGATTAAACCTTCACCTTCACTTTGTATTGGGTCGAAGTTGACCTCGGCTTGATAAGCCTTAAATGGAGTTTCTGTCATTAACCTATCTACTATATTGTGATTGGAAGAAAGTATTCATAAAACTACCTTTTGCTGCACCCAGACCTAAACCAGCAGCTCCACCAATAGCTTGGACAGGTGCTATAAACATTGCAGCTGTACTTGCAACTCCTATAGCTTGATCTAAGAAACTAGGACCAACTGGTTTAGCAGGTGGGACATCAGGTATAGGTTGAAAACCTTTTTTACCTAGTGCTAAATTTTGTGCTGATAGAAGTTCTCTACGTGCTCCACGTAAGTCTTCGCCTTGTTTAATATCAGCTCTTCTTAAGTTTGCAGATTGTGCAGCCTCATTATATAAAGACGCTAACTCCATTGATCTACCAAAGCTTGAAGATCTATCACCTTCATTAACAGGTGTCTTACCTGTTTTTTGTCTAAATAAAGTTTCTTTATTTTTCATAAATTGAGAGACTTCTAAGCCAAAATTTCTCTGAATAGCTCCGACTTGTCTGGAATATGCTTGAACATTTTCCTTAGTATTAATGTCATACTGGTCATTCTTCATTGTCCAAACATTACTCTTGCTTGTCCAATCAGTTTCTCTTTGAGCTACTTCTCTTTTATATTGATTCTTTTGGGCTTGAAAGCCTGATTTACCTGTACACACGGCAAAACTCGATAAAGGATAAATTGTTAGGTCCATGTCTTACTTGACGTAAGAATTTAAAACCTAGAAATTTGAGAAGTTTAAGGTGAACTTTGTTTCGTTTATCAACGATATTCCACAACAACTTCTCTCTTCTGCTTTCAACAAACCTCTTAGATTCACGAGCAAAAGTATGTGGATATTTTTCAATCTCTGGAGTACATAACATCCAGATCATTCCATCTTTAGGATCAACTCCAGCCATTCCGGCAGTCTTGCCGTTAGGTACTGTGAAGTACACACAGGAGTCGTTTTGAGCAGCCCAGACAAGATGTTCTACAGGGTCTAACCCATGTCCCTCTTCGACCTCTCTACGGTCGTCTGGACGCAAATTAGAGGCTACTCTTTTAGCAGCATTTACTGTTATTGGGTGAATAAATTTAGACATTAAAAGTAATTGAAATTTATAACTAGTCGTCGTGATGGACCTTCCGTATGGCTTTGTCCACTATGTCGTCTAGTTGAGTCAAACATTAATAATCTATTTTCTACACAATAAATTTTCTCTCCATTATCTTCAAAGACAGTTGGACCGTTTGTAGTCGTACAATAGTAGATAGCTGTTTTTGCTTTTTGATTAGGAAGGTCTCCTATATCAGTGTGATATCCAAAGACCTTTGGTTCTTGATCTATCCATGTACAATTCATTTTTATACGCAGCCAACTACTTACGTTCAATAACAAAGAGAAATAAGTATTGATTGTATTAAAATAATCACTGGTTGGTTTATGACTTTGATATGCCATATGTACCAACGTATCAGTTCCATCACCTTTAAATACCTTTCTATCACTCCATAGCCAAGGTACATTAGGGTTATAAATTAATTCTTCTTTTAATAAATTAAAGTTTTCCTTTGATAAAAAATTATCAATTATTTTCATACAGTCCTATAAAACATTGGTGAATAATCACCCTCAAATGACACTGATCTAATAGTTGCCGGTGCAGGGTGAGTGGATTTAATACTAAAGTCAAAATTCATATTCTTTTCATACACAGGTATGGTTCTTATATCTTCACTAAGGAATGGTGCATCTGTAGCTTCATAGGAATCAGTTGGAGTAGATTCATACTCATCTATAAATGCTGTTTTACCTACCCTAGTTAAAGTAGAACTATATAAACCAATACGTCCAAACGATACCTTTATTCTATGTACAACTAGTGATGAATTGACATCACCTATTGTATATTCTCCTTTATTTTGAGATACATAAAATCGTGGAAAGTCTACTTGATAGTCATATAGATAACCAGCAAAGATATTTCCAGACCAATCACCAAGAGCTGTAAGTGTTGTACCGTTAATAGTTGGTTTAGTAAAATTCTTTCCACCTGCAGAGGAAGTTAGAGCTAAAGCACCGTTTGATGTGCTATAGCCAGCCCATGTCACATTAGTCCATGTAGTTATTCCTGTTGATGAGTTAAAACTACCACCACTAAGAGCTACATAGTTATCTAGATGTAGTAGGTAATTAACACCGTCTTGATCAATACTTGGATCAGTACTTGCTTGTACTAGATTTATGTGCTGTAGATAACCTTGATCATCTAAGAAATAATATTGATCTCCTACAATAAAGTGATAGCGCAGTGGATTAATTAGTTTCCATTTGAACCATGAAGATTGCAGTCTTTCATTACCTACATTGAAGTACTTATAGCCAATAACAGTATCCTCTGTTGTTTTACCAAATAAGACAATACCGTTCTCTCTTGAGTTAGTGAGTAAGTCTATATTCTGTGGAATTAACTTTGGTACAACTTGAGCTTGATTAACAATATCAGGTTCACCAACAGAAGCTAAGTTAGCAGCTTCAAAGAATTTACTATAAGCTCCACTACTATCTAAGAAACCAATAGTCTTACCCAGTGATATGGGTGATACTTTTTTGCTATAGTTATAGGTTGCAACACTAGATAATTTTGCTGTATCAGGTGATAATACTGAATCATCAGTAGATAATAAAAACTGTTGATCTGTGCTGAATATTAATAAACCATTATTAATTTGAATACCATCTATAAGTTCCGATGGAAAACTAGAGCTACAAGCAATATCTATTCTGTCTGTTGGGCTAACAGCTAAGGCTGTTTTATTCCAAAAGTTATAGAAATTTCCTGGTTGAGAACATATAGCATTCTCACCACTAAGAATGACTAACCTATTTCTCCAAAATAATATTCTAGAAATAGTTTGATTTCCTTTAGCAAAACTTGGATAAGGATTAGTATTGTCATCACCAACCTCTCGTAAAGACCATGAAGCTCTATCAACAGTAAAGGTAGTAGTACCTGTGCGCTGTATAGTTAAAGGCATTAAGGAGGGAGAAAATCCTTTCTTTATTCCAGGCTCAGGGCATTCTTCCCATGATCCATTACCAGATATACCGTTCTCTGCATTAAATTTTAAAAAGTAATCATCTTTATCTGAATCAGAGTTAAGGAGTTTTACTATATAACCATGTTTACATTGAAGAGGTAAGTCAGTAATATCATTAGCTTCTGTTGTTATTACCTTCATCAAATCTTTTTCAACAGCAGATAAGTTAAAAGCAATACTATTGCTATTGATATAAATACCATTACCTATTACTTCATGTCCTATATTACTAATACCAGTTAACTCAGCAGAAATACCACCTAATATTGTCGTAGCACTTGTAGCTGTATCAGCATCAAAAGGTGTAGGTTTTGGTCGTATCGCTTTAAGGTTGCAATATTGATTTGTTGTTTCACTATCGGAAACTCTAATTACATAATTAACACCTTCTAAAGTAGCTGTTACTGTATCACCTGTATTCCAACCTTCACCTCCATGTAGAAGAGTAATAGTATCGTTATAAGTACAACCAAAATCACTTTTATCAGAAGCACCATCATCAACCGCATAGTCTGTTGATTGTCCCTGCTGTCCTCTTACCGTTAATCTAAATATTAAATTTGTAGCACCATTACTTGCATGGTTAAGATCAAATACTTTCGTTCCTATATGTGGACAGTGACCTGTAGATGGGGTTCCAGCTGCAGCTCTATTTGAACTTTGTATCTCTACCCTTGTAGCTACCTTTATTTGAGTATTAGTTTCATTACTGTTTAAATTTAAAGCATATTGTCTACCATTCTCAGTCTTTAATAACTCAATATATGCTGCATAGGTATCTGGTCTAGCAGCAGTTGTAGCAGTATCTTTAGTAACAATCTTTGTTGTGTTTGTTGCAAAGGTCGTATCGTTAACTGTTAAAAAATTTAGATCACTAGGAGTACTAGTTGCTAGGTAAGCTTTGAGGTTAGTTGCTGTTGCACCATTAGTTGATCCATAAGCTACAGTCATTTCTTGACCGTCACTACAACGCCACACATGTACGTGACCATCAGAATGTACTTGACCTATATAGGAGCCTTCAGTTTCATCTCTGTAGTAATGAAAGAATGAACCTCCACTATGTATGTTGGCTAAAGCACTAACTCTTTTACTTCCAGGTCTCTTATATAGACCATATGTAAGGTCAGGAATACCATTAACAATATTAGTTACTTGACCTAAGTTCTTTTTGAAATCTGGTTGTTCAGATATACCACCATGATAGCTAGGTATTGTTTGTGTTATGCCTGTCATCTGCTAAGTGCTCTCCAAGGTTGGAAGGTTTGATACACCTGTTTATGGTCAAATCCAAGCATGGAGTGATTGCCTTGATTACATTCATATTCAATACATGCAGCTCTAGCAAAAGCTTCCTGTTGACTAAGAAGTTGAACAAGATCGGGGTTTGCTATTAACTGTGTTGCTGCTCTACCTGATGCCTTATAGATAACATATCTTCTAAAGACTGGAGGTAGATCTTCAAACTCATATAAATAAACTACATCACATACAAGATCATCATCAAACTCAAATGTATGATTAACTTTATCCCATAGTTTTCCGTTCTTTCTTATTGTATCTACAGCTTTAGTTTGCCAACCATTAGTAACGTCTAAGCTTAGTACATTATTTTTTACTTCTATATGTTTAGTTGTTGGATCAGGTGTGAATGCTACATGCTCTTCACTGTTAAAACTCCAACCCTCACTTTGAACATCTACATTACATTCAGTTAAAATATTATATATAAACGATATCTCTGGGTTAGTACTAATTAAAGAACCAGTAGTTGTATCTTTTAGTTGGGTGATTGGAGACTGACCGATAGCTCCCAGTATTGAATTGACTGCGGATAATTCGGTATCGAGTTCATTTGTTTTGGAAGCCATGAAAATTTTTTAGTAAAAAAAAAGGGAGCCATAAAGACTCCCATTGCGTGTATAAAAATATATTTATGCAAAACCAGCGTTTGAAATAGCTGTGTTTTCTGTACCAGATCCATCCCAACCTGTTGCGTTAGAGGAAGCTGTGTTAATACCAGCGATCAACTCAACTGCACATGCAGGGTTTAGGAAGTCAGCACCCATTGCTAATCTACCTAGAATCACATCACCTTGGTATACAACTGATACGTCACCTGAAGTTACCTGAACCTGTGGTCCGATAGCTTCTACAACACCTGCGGCTTCCTTCTGGAAGATTAGTCCACAGCTGTTAGCAAACTTAGCAGCTAAACCATAGTTGTTAGTTGTCTTCTGTCCGCCAGCTGGTGTTCCACCGTTAGCAGCTTGCTCCATGTCTTCCATGGTTGAGCCAACATGATCACCAAAGTTGTCTTTAGAATCGTAACCAGTTCTATTAGGATCAGCAGAAGTACCATACTTACCGAAGAATGGAATGTTCATTGACTTGTAGATACGGATACCTGCAATTTCAATGATGCCATTACCAGACTGCAAGGCTGAACCTTGTACGTCACGGTTGATTAAACCATTAGAAGATACGTTCTGTATAAGTGCATAGTACTGTCTTGGGTTTAGAACAGCTACACGTCCATCTCCAGAAACACCCTTCTCATCTAAAATTGCTGCTGCATCATAGAATGCATTCACCAACTTAGTAGAGTCGTAAGCGTCTTTCTTGTCTGTACTTGTATCTGCACCAACCTTAAGCATACTTCCACCTGGCTCTTCAAAGTTACTCATGGTAACTGGGCTTTGCTGCCTAGCTGCCTTTGTAATTGCTCTGAAGATTCTGCGGTCATAGTTCTCAGCTAGAGCATAACCAATCTTACGAGAGATTTCTCCACGTAAATCGTAGTGAGCAAGAGTCTCGTCTAATTCATAAACGAAAGCACTGGAGATGAGTAGGTCATCAACTGTGATTGTCTTCTCTGCTACTGGAGGAGTCTTCTCGTCGTTACCGAGTATGCTTTGTCCTGGAATATGGAACTCACTTTTTGTACGTCCTGTGTAGATGAACTGCAATGATTTGCCGTTCTTTAAGGTACGTCTAGTTACAAGATCCCTAGCGATTGTATTGTGCTGGAATCCTTTGAACATCTCACCTGAGAATAATTTCAGGTAAAGAGCTCGCCTCTGATCAACGGTTCCAGCATTAGTGAGAGCACCATTATTAGCACCTCCATAAATAGGACCATTAGCAGTGGCTGTTGTGGCTTGTTGTGCCATTTGCCTTAATTATAAAATGTATTGAATGTATAAATCATCATCGCGCGCAAATTAAATTCGAAGTTTTGTGGTCTATCCCACCGTCTAGAC
>Ga0105189_1000012_pt1 | contig 17583 bp, 21 predicted proteins | sample Virmet3438_5245_FD_90058 | JGI IMG/M metagenome (GOLD analysis project Ga0105189, IMG submission 90058) | Marine viral communities from the Southern Atlantic ocean transect to study dissolved organic matter and carbon cycling - metaG 3438_5245 | ecosystem: Environmental > Aquatic > Marine >...
AGCTATCCAAGGTTCTTGAGGAAGTGAAAGGCCTCAAAGGAGCTCTGGCCGAGGCCCACTCCAAGCTGGACACCACATCGTCCGTGCATGAGCAGGACATAGCGCTGATCTCTGCTGGGATTATCGATCCAGAGATCCGAGAGTTCGTCCGCGAGCGCTTTGGAAAGGCCAAAGACCCAGGAGATTTTGCGACCTGGATGGCTGGGCAGCAGAAAGACCCTTCTCCGCTGCTTGCACCGTTCTTGAAGACGCAGGAAGCCAAAGCGGAGCCTAAGGCGGAGCCTAAGGTCGAAGCCAAGGTTGAAGAGAAGGCAGCACCCGCTGTGGAACTCAAGGGCAACCCCAATGCCGGGACAGATCAGCCCGTGCGTAACAACGGCACGTCTTGGTCGGCAGACGACATCAAGGCGGCCATGGCTCGCAATGGTGGAGCTGGCCTCGGGGCCTCGAGGGACGCAATCTTGAAGGCTCTCGCCGCAGAAGGCCTGATCAAGGGACCTTCTGTTTGACATCGTGGGCTGTCAAGAGATAGCCTTGGAGTGTAGCGGTGACGCCCCCCGATAGTGGGTGTTGAACAACATCTCACTACTCAGGGAGCCTATTACAATGGCTGATGAAATTACCTTTAGTGGCCTATCGTCTACCGGTGGGCGTATCTCCGCAGTTCTATCTGCTCTCGTGCGTCAGCAGCTCTACGATGCAACGGATCTCCGTAGCGTCATGACTCTGATCCCATGGAGCGCGGTCGGCTCCGACAAGATGGACATCACTTTGGACGCTATTCCGGGCGCATTCGCTGAAGCATCCTCCGAGACATCGGGCGGAATCGTAAACAGCGCGTACACCACCAGCAAGTTCTCCTTGCAGGTCGCTCGCTATGCTCGCCAGTACCAGGTGACCGACCTTTTCGGCATCTCCGGTGGCCCCATCGATATCGATAGCGTGGTTAACAAGCTTGTAGAAGGCGCAGGTCTCACCATGACCGACCTCCTCTGCAACCTGTTCCCAAGCCTGACTAATTCGGTTGGAAGCACTGGTGTCGACCTGGACGTGGATACCATCTACGATGCGCTCTTTCAGCTCAACACTGAGAATGCCTCAGGTCCCTACACGGCCGTCCTCCAGGCTCAGCAGATGAATGACTTCCGCTCCTCGCTTCGCAGCGAGACGGGTGCTCTTCAGTTCCGCGAAGCCACTGCAGAGACCCTTCAGTCTCGAGGCCCAGGCTACCAAGGTGACTTCCTCGGTATTCGCTTCTACCAGAGCGATAGCGTGACCAAGATCAACACCAACGAAGACTATTCCGGTGCAATGTTTGTCGATGGATGCTTCGCCTACACCATGGCCCCCGTTCGGGCTCTCCAGAGCTACATTCCTCAGGACAACATTCTTGTGGACGCCAACGAGATCCTGGTCGAGCTGGACCGTGATGCGGGCAACGCAATGAGCACCTGCATTGCGAACATGTACCCATCGGTGGTCGAGGCAGAGGACGAGCGCGGAGTCGAGATCGTCTCCGACGTGTGATTCATTCTTGGGGGGCCTCTCGATTGGGGGGCTCCCCTTTTTTCTAAGGAGCAGACATGCAGCAATCAACAGTGCGCCTCACGCAACCCAAACGTGAGAAGGCACACGTCAAAGAAGTCCATGGTCTACCGATCCGCAGGGGCACCAGGCCTGGAAAGCGGTTTGTGTACGTTCACTACCCCAAGTCTTGGGAGTTTGTGGACATGGAGTATGGGTTCCTGCCCATCCCCAAGAAGGTGGTGGCAGTCCCCGGATGCAACGGGGTCGGTAAGAACGGTGATATGACCCCGGTCATCATCGGCGTGACCCAGAAGGGTGGCACGTATATCAATCCGACTGACTCTCGACTCGGCGAGTACGAGGGATACGTGCAGTACTACGACTGTGAGAACGGGGCGAAGTGGTACTGCGACTTTTGCTCGGAGGCCACCGTGCTTCCGGACGGTCAGATCATCTGGTCCTCAAGGAGAGATGAGTGGCAGGCCTTTCGGGCCACGCTCAGAGACTCGGGCATCGTCCAGCCGCTGATTCCCGAGGTATATCAGATGATGCTGGCAAAGCAGGTCACTCGCACCGAGAGGATCGGGGCCAAGCTTAATCGAAACCCGCATCTTCAGGACAAATATAATTCAGAGGTCAAGAAGCTGGCCGACATGAAGGAGTTCTGGGGCGGAATGCAGAAGGAGAAGATCAAGGCGGCCAAGGGTAAGCCTAAAGCACCCCGCAGGCGCGTGGCAGATCCGCTCAAGGAAAGCCAATGAGCGGCGAGAAGGACGGGCGCCGGAAGCAGATCGACCGGATGGTCCAGCACATGGTCCAGAACGGTGCAGACGCGAACAAGGCTAAGAAGAAGGCTGTCGAGTGCGCTATTCGCGCAGACAGACGGTCTGACAAGAAGTAGACTTTAATCCCATGCCGGGAATATCCGTAGGAGGATGAAATGGCATTTAACGGTTCAAACCCCTTCAAGATCCCGCGCCCCCTTGCGCTGCCTGGAGCCTGGAATGCAGAGTCCCTGACTGGTGACAAGACGCTCACCCTGAAGGATTCGATCGCACAAGCTCTCGATCCGGGTGGTGGAAACAAGTCTGTGATCTTGCCTGGTGGACTGGTCAAAGGTCGCTTCTACGTTATTGCCAACACGGGTGAGGAAGTGCTGATCATCTGTCAGCCCAACGGTTCTGCCGAGGTGGGCAGGGCAGATCAGAACGATATGGCGATCGTGTACGCATCTGACGATGTGGCCGCTGGCGCATCCTCTGGTTGGTCCCTGTTCTTCATGGTCTCTGGCTCCCCCACCTGATCGATAGGAGGTCCCCATGTCGGACACCCTTTACAGTGCCCGATTTCGGGGGCCTACCCTTATCGAGCAGAACAAATCCCAGACCGTATCCGTAGCCCTCGAGAAAGGCGGCTCTGCGCCTACTGTAGCCTCAGCGAAGTTCTACCTGTACGATTCCGGGGGAAACCTCATCATCGACGGTCAGACGGCCACTGAGAGCGGCGGAACGGTATCGGGGACTGTTGCTGCGGGAGACACCAGCGGAAAGACGCTCGGGCCATCCTGGCTCGTGCGCTTCGATGTTGTGATCGGCGGGAAGACTTACCGATTCAACAATGACGCCTGCCTCTGTGTTGCGAGACTTTACCCCCCCATTGGACAGACGGACCTAGTCAATCGTCACTCTGACGTGGCCAACCTTCTGGCCTCTGGAGTCACCAGCTGTCAGCAGTACATCGACGATGCGTGGAGTGACGTGACGAATCGAATGTACTCTGAGCAGAGTTATTTCTGGAGACTCCGGACTCCGAGCGCTTTTCGCAATGTCATGTTTGCCCGCTCCTTGGCATTGATTTTTCGGGACTACGCCACGCTGCTCAATGCAGGCGACCGATATATGCAGCTCTCGGATTATTATGAGCAGCAATATGAGCGGGCCTACTCAAAGCTGCGGAGCCGGATTGACTCTGACGAGGACAATCAGCTAAGTGACAGGCAGCAGTCAGTACCAGCAGTCACCTATCTGACTCCACTAAGCTTTCGGCGGAATAGGTCTCGACGGAATTACTAATGACCCCCGATTCAGCGCTATCTGCAATTATCGGCAGGCTCGAGGCTGCAGGGCTCACCAAGGCTGTTAGCCCGCTGGGCGTTTCCAACTCGTCTGCGCCGCAGATGAACCGGTCTTTTTCTGTCCGCATGGTTAGTCTCGGGCCTTCATCGAACCCAGATCGATTCAAGCCAACGGTGGCCGGACTCAGGGTCTCAAACCGGTTTCAGATTGAGCTCGGCCATAGGCTGAATCCAAACAGCGGTCAGACAGCCATCACTCAGGCGCTCCAGGACCTCCACAAGGCTCTGAAGTACCTTGACGCATCTGGAACTGCCTTGACGCAAGAGGGAGCTATCACAATGGGCGCCAGCACGTCAGAGTACGCGTCGGGCGGTGCATATTACATTCAGAGGTTCAGCCTGGATGTGGTGTACAACCTGACTATGGTGATCTGATGGGCGAGGTCTCGGTTGAAATAAAGCTCCAATCGATTGACCGCTTCATCAAGAGAAAGCACGGGTCACATCGCCGGATGACGACCCGGGAGAACAACATCCTCAACCAGTATGCGTGGGAGATGGTTCAGCGCATACAGCAGGATTGGCCCATCCTGACCGGGTATTCAATCGTTCGATGGTCATGGAGGGACGCCTCATCGGTGGGCGATACTCGATTCTTCCTCGAGAACAAGGCCTGGTATGCAGACTGGGTCCACCGAAAAGGTGTTCGAAGGTCGAACTGGAGATGGCTCGGGCGAGCTCTGTGGCAGGAGCTCGTGCCCGAGGTGTTCAATGAGCTGAAGCCTGCGCTGCTCAGAGATCTCAAGAAAGAGATTGAACGAACCGAGAGGACGAGGGAAGATCTGGTTGGACCGCAACCACCACCACCCACGCTAGAAGAGATCGCGAGGCAATACGGATGAAGGCAGACTTCAAGTTCAACATGCCTGACTTGAGCACTCTGCAGCCCGAGGTGCAGCGGGTAACGGCAGATGTGATCCGAGAGACTGCGAAGGACATCCACAAAGACACTCAGGCAAGATGGACAGGGTGGGATTACAAAGGCCGGCCATCTGGTACATTCCCGGTATCTGGTCCGGCATGGAAGATAGATGTAGAGATAGATCAAGATCTGCACACCATAAAGCTGACTAACGATGCGGTAGACTGGCGAGCGGAGTATTATTCTCGGAAGGGAAATTCTCAGGCTGCCGCCAAATACAAGAATCGCCCTTATGTCAGTCTTGTCAAAAGGAACCGAGGAGCTGAACCAGAGCACCTCGTCATCCAAAAGATGATATTGTCAATCCACATCCCGATGCTTGAGAAGCGGATCCTTGAGGCCGTCGCTGGAGCTGTGGGACAACTACCCAAAACCACCCGCACCCCTCGAGCTTCGCCAAAGAGCGGCATGACCATCATTACTTAGGAGTCTGAAATGGCTGAATCAACCGTTGTCAAGGTCCGTAGAGACGGAACCATTAAACTCAAAGATGGTGGCAGTAACGTCTACACTGTTGCATATGAGAACGGTGATCTATCGTTCGACGGTGGGTCCAAGGCTGACCGCATTGTAATTCGAGATCGCGGCACGATTGTCGGCTTGAGAAAGGGTGACGACCCTGTCCTTACCCTCAGCTTTACCGTCATGATGCGAGAGTTTACCGACCAGTCCGCTGGATCGATCATCGATTTCCTCGATAACTCTGGCCCTGTGGCACTGACCTCGACTGGCGGTGCTGGATATGAGCAGTTCTTGATCGACATCGAGTTCACCGTGGAAGGAACAGCCCACGGCGATTCTAACGATCACGTCGCCACTGCTTCCAAGTGCCTCTGCACCTGGAGCTTCAGCGAAGGCGACCCAGACACCATCAGCGTGAGCGCTGAGATCCATGGTGGAGTCGCTTACACCGAGCCTACTTGATCTGAAAAGGAGCAATGATGTTTGAGCAAACACTCTCTGTCGATGGCAGCCCTGTGGGGCTTGATTTCCCTAAGAGCATGTCCGCTGCGGTTGATCTATGGTTTGCCGTGGCGGACGCTCAGAAGGTAGAGGACAACACCAAGGTGTTCTCCAAGCTGGCCGCCGCCTCGGTTGGAATCGGAATCGACCGATCCAACGAGGCGGTAGCTGGCCTTCCGGAGTACGACATCTCGTCTGGTGACTTTATTGCCTACGGCAACCAGGTCATCGACTGGATGGGCGCCCATGGCGTGAAGTACATGAAGCTTCTGAACCTCGGGTCTGCCTACCTGGCGTGGGCCTCTTCCGAGCTCATGGCTGAGGAGGAAATCGTTCAGATGGAGGATTTTACAGAAGCGACCGAGGATCGGCTGACCGGGTAGCCTTCTCTATCGACCGGTTCTGGGGCAAGGAGCCCGGTTGGTATTCGAGCCTGGATAAGCACATGAGACTCAGGTTGCTCGCAGACTGGAGGCTTCACAACGAAACGCCCAAGCAGAAGGCGCGAAAGGAGAAAGAATCCAAGCGTCGTCGTTGGGATAAGGCACGGGAACGGTATACTCGTGTTCAAGGAGGCTGAAGCATGGCTGGTCCTGGCGAAAATATTGAAATTACCATTACGGGTGACGCGAAAGATCTGACCGAGGCTCTCGAAAAGGTCTCGAAGAATATTGAAGAGCTGCAAGCCGGCCTCGGTGGTGCCAAAGACAGCTTCGAGAAAACAGGCAAGTCCGCCCAGGACGCGATGAAGAAGGTCGAGGCCGAGACCAAGAAGGCCTCCACTGCGACTGACGGGCTAACCTCAGCTCAAGGCAAGTCTTCTAAGGCCACGGATTCACTGGCTAAGTCGACCGAGAAGGCATCAAAAAAGATTGGTGATAATCGGAAGATTCTTGGGATGCAGGTATCAAGCCTTGAGAGTGGTGCCGATGCTATGGGGCGCATGGACAGCGCTTTCTCATCGTTTGCTTCTGTCATTGATCAGGTGAACCCAGCTTTGGCTGAAAACCTACGTGTAGTTGGGGACTTGACCGGGGCAAGCGAGCAATTGATCTTGTCCTTCACGCAGCTTGGCCCCAAGGGCCTGGTAATAGCTGCCGCCGCAGCTGCCGGAACCGCTGCATACACTGAGCTAATGGCTACTCAGCAAAGGGTCATAGACAAGAACCAGCAGCTCGCTGACGGTTACGACGTCACAATCAGCTCTCTCCTAAACATGGAGAAGCTCGAAATGTCGATGAGCGATCAGCTTGCCGTCGCGACTGGGCAAATAACCGAGCAAGACATCGCGCTACGCAAGAGGACTCAGACCATTGAGCGCGCTATGCGCGTGCAGCGAAAAGAGGCAATGAAGCGGGCGAGCCAGAAGGAAACTCTAGCTGAGTTTCAGGTAGCCTATGAGAAAGAGATCGCTGCGATAGCGGACACTGAAAGGAGGCTCAAGCAGCTCTCGGCAGAACTGCACCACACCAACACAATGCAGAAAGCCTCAACGCATGCAGCCACGGCACACGCCATGGCTCTGCTTGAGGTCGACGTTAGCGCTACCACTGGAGCCAAGGCAATTGAGGTTCTTACCGGCCTGGTTGACGAAAGCACTGGCGAACAGCTGAAGGCAGTTGGTGGATATCAGAAAAGCGAATACGCGCTCAGCCTGCTTGAGGAACGGTTCAAGAAAGAGGCGGAAGTTGTAGTCGAGGGCACAAACCAGAAAAAAAGGCTTCATACCACGGTTGAATTCTTGAATATGGCTATGGATGATCTCAGGGCAGCTGGCTCTCAAAGCACAGACATGTTTAAGGCGCTGTCAGAGACGACTGACGGGGTCAGCAAGTCGTATGGAGCTGTCAACATATCGACTGGTCAGTTTATCGACATCAGCCAGCTGGCAATTATCGCGGCGCAGAGACAGCTTGAGTTACTGGCTCATCAGGCTAGAGAACAAGAAGAGTTGGCCGCCAAGAGAAAGGCTCGCGCCCGTGAGCGACTAAGCCTTCTTGAGCAACTCGAGCAGCAGGCGTTCGACACCGAGAACGCGCTCAAGAACCCAATCATTGCCCTTGAGGACGCCCATGAAAGGGAGATGGAGCAGCTTGATAAGCTGGTGGCGAAGTACAAGGAAGACGCCAAGGTCATGGAGGCTACCGAGCGGCTAAAGGATGCCAAGCTTCGGGAGTTCACTCTTACCCGCTTTCAGCTGATGAGGGAAGAAGAGGAGCGCATCAAGTCCCTCGCACGAGAGGCTAGGTCAGCCCTGGAGACAATTGAGTCAATCAGCGAGGGAGGGGCGAGGGATACTTTTGAGGAGGAGTTTAAGGCTTTAGAAGAGTACTACAGCAGACAAAAGGAGCTTCTGGCCGAGTCGGTCCAAGACGCCATGGCGACCCAGGCGGAAACTCACGACATTGTTAAAGCTGCTAAAGACGAGGAGTTGCAGATAGAGCAGGAGTTCCTCGACGCCAAGAAAGCGCTTGAAGACAAGTACGCGGACGACCAGCGAGATCAACTAAACAAGCTTGAAGATGAGCGCATGGAGAAGCTGCTGAACAATCTGTCAGCCATGCAGAACGTTTTTGGAGGCATGGAGACGATTATTCTGGCGTTTGACGAGGCGATTACTTTTCAAAGCGTAGAATCGCAGAAGAGGATGTTTGCGGCAGCAAAGGCTGCAGCCATTTCAGAGGCAATCATTGCCGGGGCTGTAGCCGGGATTGCCACATTCAAGGATGGCGGAATCACTCCGGTCAACCTGGCAGAGGCTGCGGCCCTTGCGGTCACAACTGCAGCAACAGTCGCCACAATCGCTGCCGAGCAACCCTCTTTCGATATTGGTGGTGTGGTCCGGGGCGGCGTTATGGCGCAATCGAGAGACCAGGTTTCGGCTAATCTCCTGCCTGGAGAGGCTGTCCTCAACCGTCGCGCCACAGAGGCCCTCGGTGAGCAAGGCGTCAACGCCCTCAACAGCGGCGGGACCGTAGGTTCCCAGGTGGTTGTAGTGCCCGCTTACAAGCATTTCGACAGGTTCATTAAAGATGAATATCGAAGAGGAGGGTCATTTCGGAATATCGTGACGAAACAGAGAGAGTTTCCGGTCGGGCGTAGGAGTTACTGATGGGGTCTGATGTTTCAAAGTCGCACTTCCGGGGCATCCTGGTCCCAGATCCGAGGCTGACTACCATATGGTCGTCTCAGTCCAGCTTTTCTCAGGCAGACCCACAGCCAGGCGTCCCCGAGCCTCAGGGAAGTTACCAGCTCGTGCTTACCTCGAGCGGCAGGCAGGCTGCATCAAAGACGCTCAATTTGCAGACAACTGGGCAAGGGTTTGTTGCGCCCGGTTCAAATTCTTCATTTGCGTGGAAAGAGAGCTCTGAAGGAGGGGCTCAGTATCGAGGGTACAACGTGCCCAACGCCATATCGCGGTTTGACGCTGTGGATTGGAGCACCAATGACAGATTCAACCCTCACGCTGTTGTCTTAGACGATCAGACGTGCGTGTTGACGTACCAGAAGAACACTGGATCAGCCTTCACCGTCGTCACCCGAGTAAGGTCAAGCTCGTCTCTCTCGTTCTCTTCTCCAGTAATTGTTCACACCCAAAGCTCAGCACCGTCCTCAGGCATGAACGCCAGGTTCTGCCCAAGACTGTTAAAACTGCCCGACTCTTCTATTCTTCTGTATTTCTTCTCAGAGACCGGAAGCCTTGGTCAGGTTGTCGCATACAGAAGTGCCGACAATGGAGCTAGCTGGACCTTGATTTCGTCAGGGGTGCTTCCAGAACCGATACTTATCTCTGGTACTAGCGGCTGGGAGCTTGAGGATCTGAGGGTGGCGTATGGTGGTGGCCAAGTTTCCATGTTTGTGTGCGTTGACAGCCTTGGATCGACAAGCGGTTCCTATATACAGTACGCATCGGATACTGGCGGGGCAACATTTTCGCTTATTGAAGGTCCTGAGCTGACAGGCAGCGGCGACGGCTACGGTGAGTCGATTGATCTTGTGTACGCAAATGGCTCGTTCGTCGTGTTTCAGGCACTGGCATCAAGCGCTGGCACGGCGCATATCCGGTTTCTCCGAATGGGCTCCGCATTTACGCGACTTGAGCTCGCGGAGATTACGAGAAAATCTTATACGCCTGGCACCGGCATAGTCCTAAGCTACGGGGGCGGGGGCCAGGACTACCCGGCATGTGTGGTATCGGACGACGGAACCATCTACGCTTACTGGGCTGTGACCAAGCTTGTAGTCTCTTCCTCCACGTACACTAGGGTTGGCGCGGTAGTTCGCAGCGTAGACGGCGGGGTCACAATAGAGGACTTTGGACAGAACGACCTTGTATCAACCACAGGCCCGCTTGGGGTTTGGTCTAACTTGGGAAGGTCTGATGCCAGCGGGTGGGAAATCGAAAGGCCGTGCGCCATTATGTGCAGCGGTCAGATGGAGATCTTTTGTACTGTATCAAGCGGCGCAGTGACTCTCACTGACTACAGAAACAGCATAATAAGCCTCAAACTGGGAAGCCCCTCCACGGTTTCATACAACCCAGTGTCTGGCTACGGGCCTCAGCTGAACAACAGGGGCTCGTTTGTTGAGACATACATTCCAGTAAAGTCTCCTGCGGAGTCAAGCGACCTGTACTCCAAGACTGCCTCAGGAACTAATGCAGAAGAGCTCACCAGCGATGCAAATCTCAAGCTGACGTCAAATGGGACAGGGAGGATCTACTACACGCTGGCTACTCCTGCCTCAGACCTGTCAGAAGGGTACATACTCAACTTTGCCTTGACCACGACTTTGCCTGGTGCGTCCTCCAACCAAAGCGTGGCAGTGAGCATGAGGCTTGCCAATGGGGCCTCTGGAGACTGGAGGGTTTCGATCAGGTTTAAGGCGAACGCCGTAGTGGTGAAGGACGAGGTTGCATCCACTACTGTGGAGACAATTACGCTAGACATGGGCACAGAGCGCGAGTTTCTTGTTTCGTTTGTCGGCGGAGACGCCAGCACCAACAATGGCAAGATCAGGCTTTGGCACAGAGTATCAAGCTCAGACACTGATAAGAACTGGGTCTTGGGCGCATCGAGAAGCACTTTGGCCTGCAAGACGACAAGCCCTGCAAGCGCAAATGAGTTGATTTGGGGCAACAATCTTGATGGTGCCTCAATAGCAACGCACAGCAACTGGAAGTTCTTCAACGTGATGAGAAGCGTGCAGTGCGGAGGAAATATCGCTTCACAGAGCAACCCCGGAGGCCTCTACGGTCGACCCTATGCTGGAAGGGGGTTTCGGTCCTACGTGGACGGAGGAGTGTACATTACAGCTCACGACGGCCCGTCAATCAACGGTGACCAGTACAACATCTCGACTCGATACGGGTATCGAATTGAGAATGTGTTTCCATCGCAATCAGCGAGCCCCAGGACCACCTGGAGGTCGACCGACTTGTCTGAGCAGACGATTGCTTTGGCCCTTGATCAAGCCTTGCTTGAAAACCAGGAAAGCCTTCCAGGCAGCGACGTGATCGGAATCTGCCTGATGAACATCAACTTTAAGACAGCGGTTCTCCAGGGATTTGATCAGGGCACCGCAAGCTGGGTGACCATCGCAAATATTGACACCTCGAGCGGGCTTGATTCTTTGCAGTTTGACAAGCAGGGTAATGTGGTGCGGCCAGGAACCGGGTCGGCTTCTCAGGTCTTTCTGCACATGAACGAGCTTGAGGGGTCCACATTCGCGCTTGACGACGGAAGCGACGTACAGTACCGGAGAATCAGCGCAAACACATCTGGCAAGTGGGACAGGACCACCACCACAAAGTACCCGCAGATCGTCCTTGAGGGGGTCACAACCTCCGACAACACCAGCGGGAACTCTGGATACGTTATCCCAAAAAATGCGACCATCATAGCTAAGATGAATGGCGCCCTGTACTCAGGATATCGTCTGAAAATACCCGCACAGACCACCTGTGCGGACTCTTATTTTGAGATCGGAAACATTATTCTTGGGTGGGTCGAAGCCTTTGGAAATCAATACTCCTGGGGCAGAATCATTGAGACCACAGCCAATACCGCTGTCTCGAGCAGGGCTGACGGTGTCACTACCTCCAGAAACTTCGGGCCTGCTGTCAGGCAGGTTCAGTTCGCCTGGACGGACGGCGTTGACGTTAGCTCGACCCAGGGCTCCTCTCCAGACCCCAACTACATTAAGGGAAGCGCTGACGGGTCAGCTCAGGCTCTTGCGGCAGTCGGGTCCACCCCATACGTCATGGAAGGCCTTGTTCGCCTTCTAAGCGGCCCTGATAAGCCTGTAGTGTACCTTCCGTCTGTGGCCAAGAGCGGAAACACGATTGTGCTTAACAGGAGAGACTCCTTTGTGGCTGGCCGAGTGTCCTCTCCTGCCAGGCTTGAGTCTGTCGTGGGTGATGAGCTATCGGATCCTGGTGAAGTGTTCAGAATCGCGTCTGTCGTCATTGACGAGATTGTCTGATGACTCAGCGCCTCGTAGATCAGGCTGGCGGAAGCGTCGTTTGGCTCCTTGAGCTGACTTTTGCCGGCAAGACCATCAGGCGGTCGAGTGAGCCAGTGAGTGTCTCCAAGGCAGCTGGCGGGTCTCTTGAGTTTCATGGCGGAATGGACCCTCCAAGCTTTGAGCAGTCGCTTGAAAGGCTCAACACCAGCGTGACAAGCGAAACCATGAGCCTGGAGCTCGACATCGGCGAAGACGTAGTCAAAATGATTGCCAAGGGGCACCAGCTTGACGCCGCTTCCTGTGAGGTCTCATATGTCATGGAGGTCAGTGGCACGATTCAGCAGACCTACGAGCAGAGGGTTGTCGTCATAACGGGCCTTGTATCTGAGCCTCAGTACGGATTCCTCGAGGAGTCTGAGGGGTACATTACGTTCAGCATCGACTCTGGACTTATCTCTGATTCTGGAACATTCATATCTGAGAAGAGAATTGTATCCTGGTCTTCATTCGCCACCCTCTACCCCGACATTGCTGACTTTCATGCTGGAAAGGCGTACCCGATTGTGTTTGGAGAGCCTGGGCCTTATAAAGCTTTCGACATGACGGACGGTTCAGTCACCGTCACCGCAGAGGCGAGCCCTGCCTACATTGTGGCAACCACTTACGATTCTACAGATGGAACATCTAGGGCCGACACGCTCCTTATTGCTGGGCATCACGTAAATGCTGAAACTGTTAGGATTACAAATCCAGGCAAAGAAAACGGCGTCCACCTAGCGACCGTGACCAATACCTCCGACCGATATGGAGTAGCTGTAGCGACTGCAGACATATCTGGGGCATCAGACGGAATACGCCTGTCAAGAGAGTTCTACTGTATATGGAACACTGGAAGCGGTGGAATTCAAAACCCGTTTGGAATCGGTGAGCTCAGTGGTGCTGGGGATGTTTTGAGATGGGCGCTACGGTACTCTAGCTTGAAAGTTGACGACGCTGCTTGGGCTGCTGTGTCTGCATACTTGAACCAGTACAGATTTAGCGGGTTCATCAATGATCCTGAGGCAAACGTCTGGGATTGGGTTGAAGAAATGCTGCAGATGTTGCCGGTTTCCATCCAGCAGGGCACAAATGGCCTGTACCCGGTAGTTTATGACCCGTTCACAACTGCTGAGCACTGCTACAAGGTTACTGCAAGCGGAACTTTCCAGAGGATCAGCCACATTCAGTCTGAAGGCGCTCCAGGTGAGCTAATAAACACTGTGCGCGTCGGATATGCCGTCAACGCAAGCTCAAACGACGCCTCTTCGTTTTCGTCGGTAGGATCAGACCCAGACAACGAGTTTACCTTTTCGACAATAGCAAGCGTCGTTAGTTCTGGCCGATACGGAGACTTGATAGAGACGGTTGAGGCCGCAAACGTATGGGAAAGGTCTACAGCATCAAAGATTGCAAAGTGGAGGTCCTTAATCCAGTCCTTCCCGAGGAAGAAGATCCAGTACCGAGCTGCTCCGTCGTTTGGAAACCTTATGATCGGGGATATGATCGCCCTTACGGACTCGGATATATACCTTACCGATCAAGTCTGCACCGTGGTATCAAAGGCCTGGGACGTTGACTGCTGGGTGTTCACGATCTTGATTGATACAATCCCCGACAGGGATTCCCTGCACTCATAACTCCAGACTGAATGATTGTTTGAGGAGAAGAAATGTCCGTCACTGTTTCGAGAAAAGGTAACGAGATTGCCGTCAGCATCTCAGAGACCTCTGTGTCGTCCTCGACTGAGGCCACCATTGACATAGGTGTACAGAAGTTCAGAGTGCTTCGGCAGCTGTGCCAGTTGACATCCGGAAGCGGCTCGACTGTTGATCCAATACTTACGCGGTCAAGCGGTGGCAGCGGAATCAACGTTCTCCTTGAGAACGACACTGCTGCGGCTACTTGCGACAACCAGGTCACCGGTGGAGTGGTCTGCTTCAGCTCCACTGGCACGATTTACCACAAATCAGTGCCGAACAGCGGATCAGACAACGCGGTGAGCACTGAGTATGCCATCTTGGTTGGCTGGGGTGACTGATGGCTCTAAGCAGACCAACAATAACAACTCCGGGCACAAGTTCGGGCGGCGGCGGCGGGGCGAGCCAGGGCGTCAAAGCCAATGCTGGCACAGACACTGCTCAGACCAACAATAACAACGTCTCGCTCTCTGGGTCTGCCACAAATGGCTCGAGCCCTTACAGCTATTCCTGGAGCGTCGTCAGCCAGCCTTCTGGGGTAAGTTCTGCCAGCATTACTAATCCCACCAGCGCAAGCGCCACTCTCACCGGAATCGATGCGTCTACAAACGGAACATATACATGCCGATTGACCGTCACCGACTCCAACGGCTTCACCTCCTCTGACCGGGTATCGACTGACGTGCAGGTGGCCTCTGCTGGGGGCTGGACTGATATTGTGAATATGACGTTTTCGAGCATGTCGAACCAGAGCCTCACTGACGGGGCTGAAAACACGATCGGCTCGGATGTCTTCTGGCTCGATGGGCTTAGCGCAACGGGCACAGCGGCAATTGTGAACGGGTCAGGGCTGGAGTTCTCCTTCCCAAATCAGAGCGGACAGTTTGCAGTCTTCCTCTTTAAGGGCACGGGAATCTCAAAGGTTAACGGGTCATGGCCGCGCTTCAGAGTCGCGGCGGCGTGGGATGACATCGTCTACAGTCAGAATAACGATGCTGTTGGACTGTGGGCGTGCGGGATGCCATACGCAGGGACGCAGAAGGTGCCGCTGCTGAAGTACCAGTACAAGCGAAACAGCGCGAGCACCTTTGTCCTCAAGCCGGCGATCCGCAAGGGGACTCTGAACTCTACAGGCTCAGATGTCACGCACGCCGACGTTCAGACTAACGAGTCCGACTCGATGGTTATGGACTGTCAAGAGGGCGCCTCAGGCATGTGGCAGTTCAGATACACCGAGGGCACGACCACGATCTATGCTCCCGGCTCTGGAACGAATGCCGGATCTGGAATCATGGCACAGGGCTCATTCGCTACTGACGGGTCTACCTACTGGGATGAGGGCTCAAACAATAGCGGCCCATACCTCGGCATCATGCTGCGAAGCAACAGCAACGGCAGCCAGGCGGCAATCCTGAAGCAGCTCATCATCCAACAATTCCTGTAGGGGGTCATCATGGCAGAACTTGCATACAAGCTCGAAGCGTTCCGCGCTGAGGTCCACCCCCACGATGAGTCTACGGGTCAAGATATCGAGGACCTTGGAGAGGGAACTGTTGTATCGTTCTTTGTTCCTGATTCTCGTCGAGCAGACATTGATAGAAACTCTGCGCTTCGGGCAGAACTTGCAGAGATTTTCAACGATCTAGTTGCCACCACTGAGGGCTGAGAATGTCTGAGGCGCAAATAGACAAAGTATGGGCCGTCACCAATGGCATCAGGCGCGACGTGGGTGAGATCAAGATCTGCATGGCTCGCCTTGACGAGCGCTCAGCAGCTCGGGAGGCCCACGTCGAGCTCCAGTCGATTCGGCTTGATAAACTTGAAACGAGACTGCAGAGGCTTGATTTAAAGGTGGCCGCCGCCATGGGTGGAGTTGCTTTGATTTCATACGCTCTGCAGCTCATAGCTCCATAGGAGGCAAAATGAGACTACCCCCCATGCTTGAGCGGGTCGAAGCCCTGGGTCACAAAGTCTTCCAGAATGGAGACTGGGACATGAACATCATCGGCATGCGCTCTAAGGAGCGGAAGGCCGGCAAGTTTGATGACCGCATCTTCTTGATCTACAAGTGTCAGGGGCAGTGGCGCCAGCACATGTGGGCCTGCACCACAGACCCTGGGACCTACTACCTCAAGACGGCATCAAAGGACTGGCATGACAAAGGCACGGCGATAACTGCCCCAGGTCAGTACAAGGCGAGCCATTCGCTTGGTCGACACAAGGGATATGACGCCTTGGTCCAGACCGGAAAGATGAAGTGCTTCCGCGACAAGAACATGGACGAAACCCTGGACATGGATCCTGAGACCCTCGAGGAGGGCAGGTTCGCCTTGAATATCCATCGCTCATCCGCTACTAAGATCTCGAAGACGAATCAGAGGTGGAGCGCTGGATGCTGCGTCTTCTCTGATCCTGCGGGTTTTGCGGAGTTTATGCGTCTCTGCCACAAGCAGGTGAGGCAGCGCGGGTGGAAGACGTTCACGTATACATTGATTGAGGAGTAGCCATGCCACTGACACGCGAACAGAGACGAGAGCGCAGGCGAAGGATCATGCGGGCAGCTGTTCAGCTTGGTCACGAGCTCTTTCCCGAAGATGAAGGCAAGCGAAAAGACTGGCTTGCGACTACAATCTCTTCACACATCAATATTCCTCTGTTGAACGAAAGACAGGAAAAGGCAGCAATCGCTGCAGTCATAGAAATTATTGAAGACCTGGTGGAACGATGAAGAACAAGAAGGCTGGTGGCGCTATTGCCGCATTGGTGGGAGCTCTGATGTACGGGGCTACCGAGCTTGTTGACATGCAAGAAAGGCTGAAGGCCCTTGAGGACATTCACCCTGAGCTTGTGACTGAAGAGCCAATGAGTGAAGACGTTGAGCAGGACCTTGAATCAAAGTCTTCTCAGCAGCCGGAAGATCGGGCTTCTGAGGAAGTCTCTCAAGAATAAATCTGAGGGCCTGAAGATGGACCTTCAGCTAATAAACACACTCGAAACACTCGGCCTCGTGCCGATGCTTGCATACATCTGGTGGACGGGCAACAAGCACCAGGAGCAGCTCGAGGAGCGCATGGAGCGCCATCGTGCAGAGGATCGGGAGCGACACGACAATATGGTCAAGGGCTGGCAGAAGCAGCTAGAAGAGCTTGAGCATCGAAGTGATGACAGAGTTGAGGCAGTAAGAGAGAGGTATGATCAGGTTGTAGATCGCTATAACGCTGAAAGAGACAAGCTTTTCCAGGAAATCGATCGCAAGCTTGACGATGTGATCAGGTTCACCGGGCCTCAAAGATAAGAAAAGACCCCGGGCGCCTATCCTGGACGTCCGAGGCCTTGGGTGAGCTGCTGCCAGCAGATCTTCAACAGTATATCACTACCCCCCGATAGTCTGCTGCTCTGCTCCGGGCTTTTTCCACGGGTAGACCAGCCTGCCGTTAATCCTGGACCTCCTGCCCTTTACGCAGTCGAGACTCCTCAAGATGGCAGCAACCCTCATGCAGTCGCTCTTGGTCTGGTTCTGGGATTCCTTTCCAATGGCCTTCTCAAGAACTTCCCAGACCGTAAACTCTCCCACCTGCGTCATCACCCATTTCTGAATGGCAATCTCCCAAGAGTCTTGCTGTCGGAACTCTTGCTGAGCCTCCTCGAGCTCAAATGATGCGCTCGCATCAAGCCACCATCTTTCGTTGTTTCGATACAGCGCGACAGCCTCTGCCCAGATCTGGGCGATATCTGCACCGAGCTTGGGAATGTTCACTTGCCCGCACTTGATCACGTGCCAGCGCCGGTTTCCCGTATTGTCTGAAAGAAATTCGGCCTCATTTGTGGTGCCTGCA
>Ga0105189_1000016_pt1 | contig 15568 bp, 21 predicted proteins | sample Virmet3438_5245_FD_90058 | JGI IMG/M metagenome (GOLD analysis project Ga0105189, IMG submission 90058) | Marine viral communities from the Southern Atlantic ocean transect to study dissolved organic matter and carbon cycling - metaG 3438_5245 | ecosystem: Environmental > Aquatic > Marine >...
CCCGGTCGGCTGGCTCGGGCGATCGAGGGACAGCCAGACCGAGACCAGACTGGCGAGGTCGTCGCCTTCTGCGACTTCGCGGCAGGCCGGGACGAGAACGTGCTCGCGATCCGCAGAGGGAACCATGCCGAGATCGTGAGGGCGTGGAGAGAGGCCGACACCGTTCAGGCGTGTCGAACCTTCGCCCACCTGTTCGACGAGCACAGGCTGGCTCCTGGGGCCATCTGGGGGGATGCTGACGGCCTTGGCACGGTCATGGTTGACCAGCTCCATGAGATGGGCTGGCCGATCAACCGCTTCCATGGGGGAAAGCCGTCCACGCTTCCCGACGAGTATGCCAACCTGGTCGGCGAGGTCTGGCACGTTGGCGTCAGGGAGATCGAGCGAGGCCGGGTCTCTGTCGGTCAGCTCGATCAGGTCACCTTCCAGCAGATCAGCAGCCGCAAGAGCGAATGGACGAGCAATGGCAAGCTGCGCGTCGAGCAGAAGGACAAAATGGCTCGCTTCGGCATCAAGTCGCCCGACCGGGCTGACGCTCTTCTCGGCTGCATCGCTTGCGGCTCTCGTCTCACCGGGGCCGTCACAGGCGACCTCAAGACGAAGACAGGCACGAACGAGTTCAAGGTCAGGCCGATCACAGGCTTCGGCTCGATCTGATCATCAGCCGACTATTGCAAAGCATCACCGATCTGATAGAAAGAAGCTATGACCGGATATTCCACGCGAGGACCGTATCCAATGCCGTCGAGCTATCGAGTGGCTGACACTGACTTGCAGAACGTCACGCCTGACCAGGTGAAGTTCATCCTGCGGAACGTCAGGAACGGCCAGCTGGAAGATCAGGATCGCCTCTTCAGGCTCATGCTTGACACCTGGCCACGGCTGAGGAAGGCGATCAACGAGGTCGCCGGAAGCATCGCGAAGCTCCCGATCACGATCGAGCCATCGATCCAGGAGGGACAAGAAGAGCCGACCGAGAACGCGAAGCTCATGCAGGAGATGGTCAGCCGCTCGCTCGAATGCGCTGCGCCGAAGCCGGGACATTGGGAGCTCGACCTCAAGGGAGCCATCAGGGCTCTGGTCGATGCTTACATCAAGGGGACCGCCGTGCTGGAGGTTGTCTGGCATTATGACCATGGAATGATCGCTCCTCGCGCATATGCTCCGGTTCCTGCCAAGTTCCTGGCGTATCCCAACGATCGCGATAGCGTTGACAGGCTCATGCTCTGCGAGGATGGCTCGTATCGCTCAGACATGAAGGACTTCCCTGAATACCGCTTCTTGATCGGTCAGTGGACCCAGGGCGGTCTTCATCCGATCCACGCAGCAAACCTCCGAGCCCTCTCGAAGTATTGGCTGGCGAGCGTCTACGGTCTCGGCTGGTTGATGCAATACGGTCAACTCTTCGGCGTCCCATGGCGACACGTTGAGACTGATGGATCAGACGAGGCCATGGACAAGGCCGAGAAAATGCTCTCTGACATCGGCTCCAGCGGCTGGGCTGTGACCGGGCCAGGCGTGGAACTCAACCTGCACGAAGGCGTCAAGAGCTCAGGCGAGTCGCTTCCACAGAGCCACATGATGGAGGTCGCTGACAAGGCCTGCGACATCCTCCTGCTCGGCCAGTCGCTCACCAGCGACAACACAGGCACAGGCAGCAGGGCTCTGGGAGACGTTCACTACTCAGTCAGAGGCGACATCCTCAACAGTGTCGCATCCTGGGTGAGCAGCATCCTCACCACTCAGCTCGTCCCTGCGATCCTCCACCACAACCATGGCCGCGACATCAGTCACGAAGATATGCCGACGATCAATCTGGAGATCCCGGTCGCCAAGGACAAGAAGGAGCTGGCTGAGACGATGAAGATCCTGCTCGATAGTGGCCTCTCGATGCCGAGGAAGTGGGCATACAGCGAGCTGGGCATCCCGCTTCCTGAGCCTGATGACGAGATCATCGGGAGCCCGATGGAGGACGTTGAGGAGGAGGAGGACTTCACTGCTCATATGATGTATGACTCAACAGGCAAGGGCTACCTTGCCGAGACGTTCGAGGATCACCTCAGATTCACCGAGCTCGGCTACACTCACGAAGAGAGCGCCGAGACGGCAGAGGCTGGCTCGATGTCTGAGGTCTTCGATCTGGAGGCCGTCAGGAAGGAGGTCGATCTCAGGCCGACCGAGGAGATGGCTCAGAATGCTCGCCGAGCTCTGGACGTTCGACGGGAGAAGCCGCAGAGCCAGAGAGGCATGACAGCGGTCGGCATCGCCCGAGCCAGGGATCTCGCCAACAGAGTGACGCTGTCGCCGACTACCGTCAGGACGATGGTGGCATGGTTCGCCCGGCATGAGGTGGACAAGCAAGGATCGACATGGGACGAGAAGGGGAGAGGCTGGCAGGCGTGGCATGGCTGGGGAGGCGACGAAGGCCGAGCCTGGGCCGAGCGCAAGGTGGCCGAGCTCGAAGGGGCTGACGAATGATCTCAGACACAATACAGACAACCATGAAAAGCATACTCATCACAATCAGCTCCATCGCTGCCTGCTCACTCTTCGCCTCTTGCGGATCTGCTGGGCTCGGCGGCAGTCTTCCCATCCCATTCACTGACCCAGCTGTCAGCGTCAAGGGCAACGTCGAGGTGACTCCTCTGCCGCCGAAGGTGTGCATCGGGCTCGACATCATCCCCCGGCCTGAGCCAGCTGAATGACTGACGCAGAGCTCTCGACTGTAGCGCGGCAGCTCTTGGAGCCGCTCGATGCCGTCCTTGCCGACCTGATCGACAAGAGCCTTCGACTCGACGCCGAGCGGTTCGCCAGGGAGGTCGAGGTCGCCGTCACGCAGACACCTCTCCTGATGCAGACCATGAACATCGACGCCCTGGCCGACCCTCTTGAGAGAGAGATGGGGAGAGCCATGGTGAGACAGCTCAGGCGGTAACAGATGGCATACAGCCCCGGCATCTCGGTCAGGATCTATGGCGAAGGCTTGGATCAGACGACGAAGGACTTCCTGAACGTCTCCTCAGCGAAGACAAGAAGAAGAGCCATGATGGTCGGGTCGGCTCACGCCCTTGACGCGATCAAGAAATACTACTCGAAGGCCGGGAGATTCCTCTGGCTGAAGAAGTGGGGACCGACTCACGGCCCAGGAAGGAAGCCGACGCAGTGGTGGCGAGGGCCAGCGAATGGATGGTCACAGATGGCCCCGACATCCAAGAAGGCCGAATTCATCAACAAGGCAATCGGATTCGCGCACAAGGTCACAGGCGGCAAGATCACTCCGAAGAGGAAGAAGATGCTGACGATTCCTGTGACGCCTCAAGCTCACGGCCTGACTGCTCGCACCTTCAGCAAGACGATCGCTCCACTGTTCCGAGTGAAGAATGCCCTCGTTATGTCTACAGCAGACGGCGGGATCAAGCCTGTCTTCGCACTGAAGAAGAGCGTGACTCAGGCTCCATGGAAGAACGCTTTGCCGAGCGAGAGAGTCTTCATGCCTCCCTTCGAGAAGGCTCTGATGGACACCATGATCGACGACCTCGAAGGCCATGCCCAGAAGTGGGGAATATGATATGATCTTGCAGAACATCCTCCGATCCCTTACAAGAAGAGGCATGATTGTCCGATCAGCCTTCACTCAGTCGCTCGACGTTGAGCATCCCTCGATCGTCTTCATGCCGGAAGGAGAGCACACCATCACGGCAAGCGTTGACGGCAAGCCTCAGACCATCACGGTCACGGTAGATCCGCGAGTGCTGGCCTCCTTCACCGAGGATCTCGGCAAGAGGAAGGAGAGCAACATCAGACCCTTCGGAGGCTTCGACCATGAGAAGGGAGCGGCCTCATTTATCCCTCTTGAATTCCGCTATGAGGACGGAGTCGGGCTCATGCTGGATGTCGAATGGACGAAGGCCGGGCGCGAGGCAATCGAGGGCAAGGACTACAGCTATTTCTCGCCCTCCTTCCTTGTTAGGAATGGAATACCTTTCGGCTTGCCAAAGCGTGGCGAGGTTGGCAGTCTAGTCAACGATCCAGCATTCGAGGACATTCCCCGGATCGCTGCAAGTAACTCACAACACAATTCCGACATCATGGAACATCTGGTAAAGCTCGGACTCGTCAGCTCCGACACGAACGAAGAAGAGGCTCTCGTCGTCGCTCAATCCAACCTTGACGAGCTCAAGGAGAAGGCTGAGAAGGCAGAAGAGGCCTCTGAGGTGCAAGCCGCCGAAGAAGAAGAGATCGAAGTCAAGAAGGAGACTGAGGAGGAGGCCGAGAAGGTCACTACCGAGACGGCCTCTCCTGAAGAGGAGCTCGCTGACATGAAGATCGCCTATGCGAAGCTTAAGGAAGAATACAACGCAGCCATGGAGAAGCTGAATGCCAGCTCTGAGGCCGCAGCTGCCGCAGCCGTCGAGGACGCTGTCGCCGCTGGCCGGATCGCTCCACAGGACGAAGACGCCAAAGCATTCTGGAAGCAGTCGATCATCGACAAGCCAGAGAGCTCCAAGGTTCTTGCGTCCATGCAGGCCGCTCCTGTGCTGGACGGGACCACCATACTGGCAGGACGCTCTGATGCTCGCGAGATGAGCAAGGAGATCCCTCGCTCTGAGTTCGACGCCCTCAAGGGTGGCGAGAAGCTCGCTTTCGTGAAGGCTGGCGGAACCATCGTCGACGATGTCAGCCAGTAAAAAGACCGCAGCCAAGAAGGCAGCACCGAAAAAGGTCGCCGCTTCAGTGAATGAAGCAGGCAGGCCGATCATCACTCTCTCTGAGCTCAAGGCGCTCTCCGACGAGAAGCGCAGCGAGCTCGAAGACGCTCAAGTCATTGTCATCAGTGACCCCAAATCGAAATAACCGACCACAGAAATCATGGCCAATACATTGACCAATCTCATCCCAGACGCCTATGTGGCGCTGGACGTAGTAAGCAGGGAGCTGACTGGCTTCCTTTCATCCGTCACCCGTGACGCAACCGCTGACCGTGTCGCCGAAGGGCAGACCGTTCGCTCATTCATCGCGCCGAAGAACTCGGCAGCTGGCGACATTACGCCTTCGATGTTAGCGGCGACATCTGCTCCACAGGCCGATCAGATCATCGGCAACTCTGCCATCACCATTCAGAAGCAGCGGTTCGCTCCGTTCTCCTGGTCCGGGGAAGAGGAGTATGCTGTCGATCAGGGACCGGGCTTCCTCAACATTCGTCAGGCCCAGATCGCGCAGGCGATCAGGACTCTGGTGAACGAGATGGAGGCGCAGGTCTATGACGTAGCAGCCTTGGAGATTTCACGCTCCACAGGAACCGCTGCCAGCACTCCCTTCAGCTCGACCATCGAGCCTGTTGCCAACCTCAAGAAGATCCTCGATGACAACGGAGCTCCGTTGACGAACAGAAGCCTGATCCTCGACACCTTCGAGGGCGCAGAGCTCAGGAAGCTGACCACTCTGACCAACGTGAACCAGGCAGGCGACAGCGCCACCCTTCGCGATGGCGAGCTGCTCAACCTGTTCGGCTTCAGCGTGAAGGAGAGCGCACAAGTCTCCTCGATCGCCGACTCTGGCATCACCGGGACGAAGATCAATAAGGGAGCTGGATACGTTGCCGGGGACACCGCCCTCGACATCGACGGCGGCTCTGGCACGATCAGCGCCGGGGACATCGTAACCATCGGCAGTCACGATTACGGAGTTGCAGCAGCGACAGCCTCCCTCCTGACCTTGAACGCTCCCGGCTTGCAGGAAACCGTGGCAGACAACGCTACTGTCACAGTCATCGCTGACACGGTTCGCCTCCTCGGATTCTCCCAGGATGCGATCTGTCTCGCCACTCGTCTCCCCGAGGCTCCCCGCGATGGGGATCTTGCCATCGGTCGCGAGGTCGTGACTGATCCTCGCACTGGCATCTCTCTGGAGCTTGTCAAGTGGCCCGGATACGACATGAATACCTATCACGTTCGCGTCTCTTACGGCGTCAGCGTCATCTCTCCTGAGCACGTCAGCGCCATCCTCAGCTAACCTCAGCGCAAGATCCCTCCTCGATTGATTTCGGGGGGGGATTCTTTCCCTCGCACCATGGCATGGACGCAGCTCACAGCCGACACGCTCAAGGAGCGCCTCGTCGGCGCTGAGATCGAGGCTCTCACTGACGAGAGTCCTGCTCCTGACGCCAAGATCGAAGAGCTGCTTGAACAGGTAGCTCAAGAGATCGCCTCTCGCGTCAACTCTGGGCGCAGAAAGAGAGGCATGGTCAGCGTGATCGAGACGGGGCGCTATGTTCCACCTGGCTCGCTGCGCCACGCCTACGCTCTGACGAGGCGACTGCTGACTGACTCCTTCCCGTCTCTGGCCGAGTACAACGGCGAAGATAGGAGGCTTGCAGTGGATGAGGCCGAGGGATACCTCGACGACCTCGCCAACAACAACGCAGACGCCGACGACCTTGGAGCTGCTGGCTTCGAGAATCCATCTGGAGGCTCTTCCTTCAGATACAACGGCCAGAAAAGCTACAATTTCACCAGCATCTGATGAGCAGGATCAGAGACATCGTCGCATCCATCGCGACTACTCTCAAGGATTCGACCTTCGTCTCAACCTCTCCTGTGATCCCTGTCGTCGAAGAAGACAGCAAGGACATCGTCGATGAGATCGCCCGAGCCAGCGGCAGGAGTCATGGCTGCTTCATCCTCGTCGCCTTCACCTCGGCAGCTACGGACAACGAGAGCCCAGGGCCAGACCTGACCCAGTGCGTGTTTACGATCACAGTCGTCGAGCAGCCCCAGGTATGGAGAACGAAGCCGAGATTCGTGTCTTGCACAGAGGTCGCTGAGGCTTGCTGTCGCCTCCTCCATCACACCTCGCCGAAGGATTCTGCTGGCGTTGACCTCGCCAATGGTGTTCTATCATTCGAGAGCATGGAGCAGTCTTCTGACGACTCCAGCCTGATCCAAACCATTTCATTCAACCTGCCGTGCGTCCTCGACCCAACGGCTCCAACAAGATCATAACATGGCAACCATCGACAGAACCACAATCCTCAGAGGGCCTGCTCAGATCACCTTCGACTCTGAGGTCTTCTGGTCGAAGGGCAATGTGAGCGTCACCTTCGAGAATAGCAGCTTCGACAAGGAGACTGACGCCTTCGGAATCGTTGGCAGAGCCAAGACTGACGCACAGATCAGAGTCTCCTTCACGCCTGTCGGAGAGATCGAGGCGACTCCTCTCAGCAAGCTTTTCCCCTACGCATCGACAGCCCTCGGGTCGTCGATCTACGGCAGCACCGACACGACCCTTGAGATCAAGACGCTGAAGAACAAGCTCACGATCAAGAATGCAGCAGTGACTCGCATGCCGTCTCTCACACTGGGGGCCGGGACCACAGCTCTCGGAGAGGTCGAGTTCACTGGCATCGTCAAGAACAGCTCAGAGCCTGATCTGGCTGCTTCATACTATGAATACGCCGAAGGGACTCAGACCTTCGGGACATCATTCGACCCGTCGAAGATCAAGGCATCGGAATACACCTCTGCGACATTCCTCGGAGCGACTCATGTGTCCACAGACGGCTTCACGATTGACTTCGATCTGACTCTCGCTCCGGTCGTGGCTGACGCCATCGGAACGATCGACATGAGGCTGCAAGAGGTAGGCTTCACAGCCAGCTGGTCGCCCATCAACTACTATTTCCCGACGAACATCCTGACCAACATGGTGCCGATCGCTCCAGGCAGTGATCTATACACAGCCGCCCTCAGCATCACCGGGACGACTGGATCGGTCTCATTCACCGCTGACAAGGCGACCTTGATCTCGTCAGACTTCGCATTCGGAACAGATGTGAACTTGAACGGGCCGCTGCAAGTTTCCTCGACCAGAGACATCACAAGCGGAGCAGCTGATGCGCTGTTCGCCGTAGGAATAGTCTAGGTGATGAAAATGGACAATGATCTGCGAGCTTACCATCCCAAGCAGCTCTCACTCGCCGCTGTTCTTGGCGGGTGGTGGACTTGTATCCTCTGAGACGAGCGGCCTCTCTATCTCGTCAAGCGGATCGCCACAGGTGGTCAATTATATCGGAGCCCGGGAAGGCAGGCAGTTCTTCCGAGGAGGCAGTCTGACCACTGCGAGCTTCAACTCGTCGCGGGAGTTCACGACGATCGACCTGGCGACTCAGTTCATCATCGACCTCCAGAGCGCCCTTGCTGACGCATACTCTCAGCAGAACACTGCGAAGATCGCGAAGAGGATCAACAAGGTGACGGTCGGGGAGTCAGTAACTCTCAGCCCTGACGGGAAAGGCGTCTTGCAGGAGACAGGTACAGGCACTCATATATATGACACTTATGAGATCGCAGAGACATATCCTCGCAAGCGCCTCTTCATGGCGAACGCGGCCACAGCAAAGCTCGAATATTACGCGAACTCTGGCGAATTCACAGGCACAGCGAGCGGAGTGTGGACATCTACAACGGTAGCTGGCAGTGCAGATGCAACCGATCCTGCTGTCTACACCTCCTGGACCGCGAGCACTGGAAGCGGAGTCCCAACCTTCGCCACAGCAGCGACAGACAACCCCGTCATCACTCTCCACGACTGCGCTCCCTCAGTCAGCGCCTCACAGCTTGGAGTGAGCGTCAACCTCACAGTGACCCTCATCGGTCGCCTCGCATCCCCTTGATCGAATGGCATCACGCAAGGTCAAGCTGAGAATCGACACCGAGCTTCAGAAGAAGGCTCTGGATGATGCCGTGAAGGGCATCAGGAAGGTCGATCAGGCCATGGAGAAGTCAGCGAAGACTTCCACGAAGATGGGAGCCGCTGGCGTTAAGGCGAACAAGGCGAACAGCTGGGCCGCAGGTCAAGCAGCCATGCAGCTGCAAGATGTCTCGGTGCAGGCGCAGATGGGGACTGACTCCATGCGAATCCTTGGTCAACAGGGGCCGCAGCTTCTCTCTGCCTTCGGGCCGACAGGGATGCTTGCTGGCCTTGCTGTGGCTGTCGGGGCTGGTCTTGTGTCAGCATTTCGCAAGCCGAAGGAAGAGATCGGGGATCTGATCGAGGAGATGGATGGGCTCTCCTCGCATCTTGAAGACCTGGAGCAAACACAGCTTGACTCGATGGTGTCTTCCATGGAGCACTTGACGAGGCGAACGCATCAGGCCGCTGAGGCATTCTCTGCCATGGCGGCTGCTCAAGACGAGGCAGAGTCAAGATCACAGTCTGCTGCCGATGCATTCGCGAGGGCAATCCTGAAGAGGAGAGAGATGATGGGCGAGAACGTCGATCTGGAGAAGGCGCAGCTCGCGGCAAGCGAGAAGGCGCAAGCAATACAAAAGAAGCGGGAGAAGAGTAATACAGCGATAGCTAAACAGCTCTGGGACCAGAGGCAGGAAGTTGAAAAACTCACTGCGGCTCTTGCAGCCCAGGAGGAGCAGGTATCTCTGGGCAGAGGCAAGGTGGCCTCCGCGAGAGAGCGGAGAGATGTTGCGCTTGAAGAGCAAGCCGAGGCACTGGGCTCAGTTAAGGCCGGGTGGGGGCCAAGGATGCGGAAGCCTAGCAAGAAGTCAGAGAAGCGGCTCGAAAAGGCCGCAGAGCTGATGAGTGCTTCAGACGCAGAGCTTGATGAGCTGAACAGTTCACTGCAAGGCTTCAGGCAGACAGCCAACGAGACAGAGGGAAAGCTCAGAGACGCAGAGAGGGCGCTTGCTGAGACACAGAGCAAACTTCCCGAAGGGCTCGCCCAGATCGACGGGACGGCCATCAGCGAGGCATTCAACGCACAAGCCGACTCGGTAGAGAAGCAGCTCAGTATCCTTGAGGATGCGATGAGGGCCGGGATGGACGCCATCGGGGGAGCAGCGCCCTCGGATGTCGTGGCAAGGATTAAAGCTATCCTCGAAGGAGGGATCAAGGTGGACGAGCTCGATGACATTGTCACCGCCACGAAGATGCTCGGAGTGAATCTCAACCGATCTTTCGGGGAGAACAATAAGACACTGAAGGAAGTGATCGGCCAGCTTGAGGCCAGGAGGGCCGAGTTCCTCACCATTTCAAATAGGCTCTCGACAGTAGAGCAAAAGTTGAAGACCCCTCCGAGATAGATGGCTGCGTGGACATTCAAGGGAGAGAGTGGGAAGAGCTTCGTTGATACGCCTGTCACCTTGGAGAGCCAAGGCGTCAGCAGCGCAACGGTATCCTTCCGATCCCTTGAGGCTGACATCCTCACGCTGGAGTATCAGGTCGCCGACTATGCAGCATCCTCGACGCTGCCAGAGCTGCGTCAGACCATCAGTCTCTACAGGGACAGCACACGCTTCTTCTACGGCAACGTGATCAGGGTGAGTCCGAAGGTAGACGCCACCTCGTCCACTGTGATCGTCGAGGTCGCTGGGCCATGGTGGTGGCTTGACAGGATTCCGATGACATCCACCCAGGTGGATGGAGAAGGGAACAGCGCGACTCGTCCCATGTATGTCTTCGGAACGTTTACGGATGGCGCTGACATGAAGACGAATCTGGAGGCCGCTATTGATCGAGCGATCACGCTGGGAGCTCCGCTGATCAGGGGAACTGTCTCATCATCATTCACCGTTCCGAGGATCACTCTGAGTCAATCGACCTGTGGAGATGTCATCTCTGAGCTGGTCAGGCTGATCCCTGACTCGATGCTTTGGTTCGACTATTCTGGTACTGGATATGCCACGATAAACATCTCACGCCGAGCTGACGGATCAACACCGACGAGGACGGTCGCCCTGGGGACAGACGATGTGACGGCCTTGAACATTCAGCCGCTCATCGAGCTGGAGGTGTCTGAGGTTAAGATCCCCTATGTCTCCAGAGCCACGACGGGAGAGACGCAATATACGACGCAGGACAGCGGGACAGCCTCGACGGGAAAGGTGGAGATCCTGCCAGCATCAGGACCGGAGCTGGTAGACTTCCTGCCGAATGATCAACTGGACACGATCAAGATCGCGAACGCATACGATGGAAATGATTCGGGACTGTTGAGCGCCGTCAAGGATGTCATCTATCCAGGATGGGCCGATGTGGTCGCTTCTGTGGCAGGGGCTGAGGGCGTGAATTATGGTCTAGACGTAACCGACACCTTCATCAACTCAGCAAGCGGGTCGATTGTGGTGAACAGGAACTTCAATTCTGGCGTCTCTGGCTCATCAACAGAATCCTATCCTGTAGGAACAACCAACTTTTCACAGACATCCATCCCATCAGGGAAAAAGTTCCTTGTCTTCGAGAATGGACAGGAGCCTCCTCAGTGGGCAATAGATGACTATAGCCTGACAGAATACTATCCGGCTGTGATCTCATGGTTCGACCAGAACCTCTCAGGCTCAACCTATGTTGAGGAAAGGAGGTTCGCTATTATGGATGCGACCAGGTGGAGCCTCTCCCAGACCAGCGTTGTCAACACGGGCATCGACAATAATCCTGCCGCCGGGACCACAGGAGCTTTCATGTTTGCGATGTGGTTCCCTGATAAGGAGTGCAAGATATGGCTCTGCGACACCGCGAAGATCCCGGCTAACAATACCTTGATCAGAGGAGCTGACTTCACCTTCGCCGCGCCTCCTGCCAATTTCGCCGCCAACCTGCTCGCCGCTCAGAATTACGTTCCACACGAAGGGAGCATCGACCTCACATCGTCTGACGCTGGCGCGACACGGTACAGAGGGACGAAGGTCAGAGTGACAGGATCACTCAGCACGATGACCGCCATGGATGCGCCAGTGTCAGGTGAGACTCTCGACATCCGAGAGGGATCAACCCAGGTGGAACTGGGCCAGCCTCCTCGTCTCTCGTTCCTTGAGTTCGTGAACAGAGTCAGGAGGACGCCACAAGACAATACTGACTACATCACCGAGGAGCCCAACTGGAACGCCTCGGCGAAGGCTTACTTCGACAAGTGCGAGGACACTGACTCTTTCACCTGGAGCCTGACTCAGAAGAGCGCAATCCATATGTTCTTTAACAAGCTGCTCACCATGGGCGACTCTTCCACTGACATGACGAGCGACATCAAGGCTCTGCACTTCTACGGCGCGAACAATGCAGTTTGTCTTAGAAATGCAATGTCACCAGCCACGGTCTACGCATCCTGGGTGGTCGCGCCAAGCGGTGGAGACATTGCAAATGGAGCCCTCGACACAGACGGCCTCGATGGTGGGTTCAACAGGACACAGTCTGAACTCGGCCTCGCCACGAAGCAACAAGGAGGATTCATCGCTGTGACAGATGTCCCTGATCTGGGCAGTGGCGCTCAGTGGTGGATGAATGCCTACTCGACGAGCACGAAGAACTTCCAGCTCAAGGTTGACACTGGCGAGCTCGCTGGCCGTTGGAGCTTCTCGTCAGTCTGCAAGGGACAGAGCGAGCTTCGGAATGGCATCTTCGTGAGCTCTCGCCAAAACAATGCAGTGACCTGCATCAACAAGACCAACAGCGCCGGAAGACAGAAGACGACGAACACAAGGACACAGAACGCAGGGCTCTCGACGAATGACATCTCAATGATACTGGGCAGCGGTAGCTACAACGTTCAATCCAAGCTATCCGTCATGGGCATCACCTACGGCCTATCGGAGACAGAATGCGAGCGACTCGCAGATGCGCTCTATGACCTTGCCATCGGAGTCGGCCACACCGCAATCGGACTGACTTAGCCATGGGCGATCTATCATTCAGCATCTATGGAGAGAGCGCAGCGGTGACAGGGTGCAGCCCTGAAGCATCTGGCTCCCTGACTATCCCTGATTCATTCGAGGATCATCCCGTGACCTGCATCCAGGGTGAAGCCTTCGCGGGTTGCGAGGATCTGACCAGCGTCACCATCCCTGACGGCGTCGAGTCGATCGACTTCGGGGCATTTTACGGCTGCGCCAGCCTGACCAGCGTCACCATTCCCGACAGCGTCACCAGCATCGGAAACGCTGCCTTCGAGGACTGCACAAGCCTGACAAGCGCCTCAGTCCCTGATGGGACCGCCATGGGGGATGATGTCTTCCTCGGGTGCAGCTCACTGACGCCCTGAGCTTGCCTTCGCTTCCACTTTCGTCTATCTATTGCATATGGCCAAGCTCTACGCATACAGCGGCAGCACGTTCAGCGCAACCTTCACCTGTAAGGACGCAGCTGGAGCGGTCGTCAACCTGACCGGACACACAGCCAGAGCCATGCTCAGGCCGTCTGTGTCAAGCGACACGCTGACTCTCAACATGGCCCCAACCATCCCGACCCCTGCGAATGGGATCGTGAGCATCACCATCGCAGACGAGACGACCGCAACGATCGACGCCGGGACGTATCACTTCGATGTCCTTCTCGACAAGGCATCAGACGGGTCGGTCATCTATCTGGCAGGCGGGACGATCGTCGTCAGGGAACAAGTCACACGAACATGAGCATTGAGCAAGTAGTCATCGACGCAGGAGGACCGATTCAGACGGTCAACCTCAATCAAGGGCCAGCGGGGAATTCCATCCTGGGGTCTGAGTTTATCAGCAGTGAGCAGGCTGTCCCAGCATCTGCCACGCTTGTCGAGCTCACTCACAGCCTCGGAGCCGTTCCGAAGTCATTCCAATGGGTGGCGAAGTGCAAGAGCGCAGAGAATGGCTACGCCGTAGGTGACGAGATTGATGTCACGACCAACAGCCACGCCAGTGGACGGCTCTCGATATTCGCCAACAGCACGAAGGTCTTCTTCATCTATCATACGAAGCTGACCTTCGCCAACAAGGACGCTGGAGGAACCTGGGATTTCACTGACGCAGACACGAACTGGAAGCTCGTCTGCCGAGCCTTCGCCTGATTGCCATGATTGAATACTTCACAGAGAACAAGGAGGCCATCCTCCAGGTGGTCACTGCCGTGATCGCAGCCGCTTCGGCCATTGCAGCCCTGACTCCGACTCCAAAGGATGACGGCCTGCTCAAGAAGCTGGCGAGCATCATCGACCTTCTGGCGCTGAATGTCGGCAAGGCAAAAGACAAGTGATCGCAGCCCTGACCGCTGCTCTCAATGCGTTCGTCGAATACATCCGCTGGAAGAGAGATCGACGCCTTGACGATCTGGAAGACGAGCTTGATCGGCTGGCCGCTGACGGCTCTCCTTCTAGCAAGCTGCGGATCGAGCGCATCGCGAGACGCATCAAGCGCGAACAGAAGCGCACTCTATGATCCGCCGACGATCCACTTGCTCGAGGGCGAGCTCTATCGCTTCCAGGAGGGCGAGCTGATCGGCAAGGGTCAACGATTCCATTCAGACTACAGCTACAGGAGAGCTGTGATAATAGGAGAGGAGTGATGGACACGAAATTCCTCGTCTCTCTCGGTGTCGGCCTTGCGGTTCAAGCGGCTGGGATCGTCTGGTGGGCATCCACCTTGAGTTCTCAGGTGCAACATAACGATTTCCAGATCCAGATGATGGGCCGTGATGTGGCCAAGAACTCAGACTTTGTAGAAAAATGGCCAAGTGGTCGCTGGGGCAGTGGCGAACTACCTTCGGATACACGCCAAGACCTTCATATCTCAGAATTACAGAAGCAGGTCAGCAAGCTGACCGAGGATCTCTACACCCTCAAGGGGACCGCAGGCGACTGAAACCCCAGAGCCATGAAGACCGTCTCAATCTGTGTCGGCCATTCGAGAGAAGGCGACAACGGAGCTGTGAGCGTCTCAGGTCGATCGGAGTGGAACTACAACGAGCCGATTGCCGAGATGCTGGCAGCGATGCTACGCAGCGCAGGAGTCAAGGTCCACGTTCACGACTCTTATCCTGGGATTGATTATCCTGTGTCGATGAAGGCCCTGAGCAATGCTCTGAACGTCGAATCTCCTGACTGCGCGATTGAGCTCCACTTCAATTCTGCGAGCCCGAACGCGAGAGGCTTCGAGTATCTGTTCTGGGAAACCAGCGCGAAAGGGAGAAAGCTGGCGCAGGCATTCCAGTCAGCCCATCGTGAGCGGTTCCCGAATCAGCGAGACAGAGGCATCAAGTCGATCGGATTCGGCCAGAGAGGGAGTCTGTTCCTTCGCCTGCCGAATTGTCCTTGCCTCATCTGCGAGCCGTTCTTCGGCTCGTCTCAGGATGACTGGAATCTCTTTGGATCGGAAGAGGGCCAGTCCGATCTCGCCAGTATGTATGCGACAGCTCTGGCAGACTTCCTTGGCGTTGAATTGCGCCCACAGAGCCACGAGGATGGCTCAGGAGAGGTCGCAAGGAAGAAGAGGACACAGGAGATGCTTGAACGAGTGAGCCGCTTGAGAGTAGAATTGAACGCTCTCGAAGCCCTCATCCGTTATGACGCCTGACTGCATCAATATCCTCACCCGTGGCCTCCTCGGCACAGCCACAAGCGGAGCCGCCCTCGCCACCTCAATGAATCAAGGCGTCAAGTATTGGCTCCAGGTCAGTTCTCTGACGGTCGGCATCATCGTCGGTGTCCTCACAGCCGTCAGCCTGATCAAGAGCCTCAGAAAGTGACCTCGCGCCAGCATGGACCTCCCGAAGACAGTGGCCATGGCGGGAATCTCCATTCGCATCGTCAGGGCTGATC
>Ga0105189_1000019_pt1 | contig 15139 bp, 14 predicted proteins | sample Virmet3438_5245_FD_90058 | JGI IMG/M metagenome (GOLD analysis project Ga0105189, IMG submission 90058) | Marine viral communities from the Southern Atlantic ocean transect to study dissolved organic matter and carbon cycling - metaG 3438_5245 | ecosystem: Environmental > Aquatic > Marine >...
ACGCGCATCCTCTCCGTGGTCAACGAGTAAAACAAGCCAATCACCGTAAGTTTTCGGTTCTCCGTCGATGACCTTGACCGAGAAGGCCTTGGCCAAACCTTTGACGTGACGGATTGTTGGTGTGCGGCGCGCGTTCTCGAGCCGACTAATCTCGGGTTGCGTGATGTTGGAACGGCGAGCAAGTTCGCTCATGCTCCAACCTCGTCCTTGTCGGCAGTACTTAACGAGGCGGGAGAACTCTGACGGTTGAGACATGTGGACCTCCTTCTGTCGATGTCTGATGACAGGGTAGTCTAACGATGTCATGTCGTCAAGTTTTAAGTTGACAGCCTGACCTAACTCCCCTATTATTCGGCGCGGAGGTAGCATGTTCAAACAACCAAGATTCAAGTACTATATTCACTCGGGACCTCGAAGCCTTTATCGACTTGAGACCTTAGTTCCGGGGTGCCTCGTCTACGGTCGGTACGCAACCCAACGAGGCAGACTGGAGCACCTGATGGGGGACGGAAACGTCGAGATAGAAATTCTTGCTCCCGTCCACGGAGCTTGGTTGGTCGAGCAGTGGCTGACACACTTCGGTGTCAGCTCCTACGCAGATCAGATTGGCCCCGCCATCGACACTTGGGCATCCGTACCAAAGGGTGACCGTGCGGCAGAGGGGCGCAGACTTGTTGAGTCGAATCCAGAGATACGGTCGCATGTTCCAGACCTCGCAACCAACTACCAACTGGCCAACGTACAGTGGGCCAGTACGCGCCCCTGGGTGCTCAATCTCTGGGCCTGCGGTAGCGGTAAGACTCTGGGGTCCCTGCTTGCGTCTCTGACGACTCCTGGACCTGTTCTGGTCGTGTGTCCGGCCAAGGCCCGTCATGTGTGGTGGAGTCAAGTTCAAGAGTACACACACATCAAGCCGTACCGTATTCGCCCTGTGTCGGAGCAGCGTAAGGGCCATGTCCCGCTAGACCAATATCTCATGGAGTGTACCCAAGAGGGGACAAGACCCTTTGTGATTATCGGGTCCGAGAGTTTGGCTGACAATTTTGAGACGGTACAGTTGGTCTCACCTACGGTTCTTATCTTCGACGAGATCCATACGCACGGCTCGGCCAAACGCTGGACCGCAGTTGAACAACTCGATGGTGAGGTCAAGTTCAAGAAGCGCAAAACTTCAGGTGGAAACCGACACACCCGATCTGTCGCAGCGATGGATGCATCTAGGTTATCCAGTGTTAAGCTTCGCATTGGGTTGACAGCAACCCCTCTCGATGATGGCCGACCCCGACGTTTGTGGAGCCAACTGGATTTACTTGTACCCGGCGGGTTCTCTCATTCGTATCGCCGCTTCGCAGAGAGATTCTGCGATGCAAGGCCCAGTCCTTGGGGCGGTATCGACGACAAAGGAAGCAGCAACCTTGAGGAACTCCGCGCACGGTGTTCGTTCTTCACACATGAAGTACCATACTCTGAGAGTCACTCAGAGCTGCCCGCCACTCGGGTGCAGGTCATGTATCTGTCTCACACAGAACTCAATCGAGCCGGTCGGTTCAGTGATGACCAGACATTCGGGCAGGCCATGAAAGCCATGGCGAAGCAGAAGGGTCTGGCGAAGGAGAGAATGGTTGAGTCTCGCCTGGCTGAAGCGTGCTCAAGGAAGCGTCGGTTTGTCATCGAAGAAGTTCTCGAAGGTCTCCAAGGTGGCGGTAAGGTCGTGGTATTCACCGCCAGACGCCGAGAGACAGAGGTCTGGGCCCATGAGTTGAAGAAGAAAGTGGGTCGAGGCGATGAGACGGCCGGGATGAATGCGCCTGTCTGGATGGCCCACGGTGGTGTGCCCGAGTCTGAGCGCGATAACATCATCGAAAAGTTCCGGCAGTCCGATGGTCCCTGCTGCTTGGTCGCAACCGGTCAGTCTGTGGGTACAGGTGTCGATGGTATGCAGACAAGTGACCTCGCCATCTTTGCAATGCTGCCGTGGAAGCCCGGAGACTTTGTCCAGTGGAAGGGACGGTTCGACCGGTTGGGTGGTCGGGCCACTCTCCTCAAGGTCGTGGTGGCACAGGGCACCTACGATGAAAGAGTCGTTGAAATCTTGACGGACAAATTTGGGCCGATTGAAACGTTTTTAGCCGCTGACGAGCTAAAGGGACTTGATACTAAGCTCCTCGGTATCGAGGATGAACAGTCGCTCATCGACGATTTTCTTGCATCGTTAAACTGACTCAGGTAAGTTGTCTTCAACCGCTGACGCTGTCAGCCTAATTCCGACTGTTCCGAGAGTACCATATGACAAAAGCTCGCATCATCGATGCAGGGCGCAGTGACCGAGGGTGGTCGCGCGTCGGTAACTTTTTCAAATGCCCACAGTTGTTCGCTTACGGCGAGCGTATCGGTGTGGAGTTAATTCCTGCTGACCCCTTATTGAAGGGCAGTCTGGGGCACCTACTTCAAGCACACCTACACGGTCGATGGGGTGCCGCCCAAGGCGGCTGTTGGGTTGACAACGAGTGGGTCTCTGAGCCAGAGCAGCTCCTTGCGCCCGAAGAAGCCGCCACCATATGGGCTGAAGCGAACGGAGCACAGCGGCATCTGCCGTTGATGCTTGAGATATTCGATGCCTATTTGGATCGGTTCCCTGAACCACCGGGACGCATCCTTGCAGTGGAGCACCAGATCACAGGTGTCTTAGGTACAGATCCCAACGGAGAGTGGGGACTCTGGGACAGAGACAACCCGCACATCACACCGACACCGTTGGACATGCCGGGGCACCCAGACCACGGCAAGCCCATCACGCTCACACGTCGAGTGGACCTTACCATTCGAGATGGAGCCGGACGCGCATGGGTCTGGGACCACAAGCATCAAGCTCGGGTCAACCCGGGCAAGAGTGTCGAGGCCTACGCCATCGACGGTGGGTTTACAGCTTTCAGAATACTGGGCCGACAAGTGTGGGACAACTTCGGTGGGCTGGCACTAAACCTAATCCAAACTCGTAAACCGTGGAAGGTTGCTCGAGTGCCCGTACCCTTTACCCCGTGGCGTGACACTCACTTTGCTGAGATGTTGTGGCGCGCTGAACATGAGATCGCACGGCTGGACATTGACGGTACCGATCATTGGTGCTGGCCCAAAGCTCAACACGAAACAACATGCTTCGGTCGTTATGGAGGTTGTTCCGCCCTTCGCCTCTGCATGTATGGGAAATCTGAAATAAATAGTCGATAAGGTCTTGACGCTATGACAAGACTGCTATAGACATATTGGCATACCGCAGTTGACCGGTTTACGTCAGCAACACTACTACCATCACTACTACTAACAGAACTGGAGAATCCATGACCTCACCACCTACGGTGATGTGCGCGGTATTCGGAGCGCCAAAGAAGAAGAAGACCAGCGACATGCTGGCGGCGTTTCCGACCGCACTATTCATCGGCGTACCAAGTGCCATCACACTTGTCGCGCAAAATGAGTTGGGCTACAGCCCAGCCATCTACCCACAACCGCCGCAGACCTTAACGGATCTGAACCATGCCTTGGAGAGCATCGCTCATCAGGGGATCGCGCAGCAGTACGGTGCAATCGTCATTGACGATGCAAGCCATCTCTGTAAGCGTTCCATGCTTGTCTGGCAGGATGAGGCCCCTATGGGTCGATCCGGCCGAAAGGATAAGTTCTATGCTTACCAGATGCTGGATCAAGCATTGCTTCAGCTGTCGAGTTTGAGTCGTCACATTGGAGTGCATCTCGCGATGACATTCCATGAGAAGACATCAGGCGAAGCAGCCGACGGGAACTTCACGCCAGGAGGACCAGATGTTCCGTCTCGCAACCAAGTGAAGACCATCCCGTCTTGGTGCGACATCACAGTCCGGGCAATGGTTGATAAAACCTACCCTGATCCTTGGTTCCCAGGTGTTTACTACTGCGACCCAGCCAACTCTCAATGGGTTACTGGCGACCGTACCGGCGTATGCTGGAAGCAGACACCAGGCAATCTTCGTGAGATTCTGCGGGCATCAAACTCAGGGTATCGGCTCGACCGACTCCCAGGGCTTGAGTGGCAAGACGACATTGCGGATCAAGTTGCCGATCGTATCTGCGCCGGTGAAGATCCCAAGGTTGTCTGTCGTGACATCGCCGCAGAAAACGATGTTGAGAAGCTGGGTAGACTCCCTCTTCGATGGGCCTGTCAGGACGGGATAGCCCGCGCAGTCCTACGTACTCGTCAACAGAGAGATCTGTTTGACTTCACATCTTCAGCCAAGCCGAAGCGCAAAACGTTGGGCAGCCGCCCAGCCGGACCACCGACGCCTACCTGAAACCCCGACGGGAAACCGTTACAACCAAAACCATAACTACTAACACGGAAATACTATGTCTTTCGTCATTCCTACCGGTGCCTTCGAGCACGTCACGCCTCTCGGAGCAACCCCACCAGCCGCTGGGTACTATGCTGTAAAAATTACAAAGGTTGAGAACAACCAACGTGACAAAGCACACACCCGTCGCATCCACTGTCAGTTCGAGAACGGCTTCTCGATGTTCGAGTTTCTTCATTGCGCGTACGACGAGGAGGGTAACCCTTACCCTGGCCTTGAAATGAAACAAGTTCGCGGTCGTCTTGCGGCTCTTATGAGCATCCTGTTCTCCTTGGGTTACACCAAGGACCAATTGATGAGCGGAGAAGTCGGCACTGAGACCCTGCTGTATGGTACCAACGGCGGCCGCAAAGCCTACGTTGAGTTCATTCCCGGTCAAAAGGGCGTCCAGGGTTCCTACTCCACCATCCGTCGCTTCGTGTCTGAAGCTGTCTTCAATGCCAACAAAGACAAAGAGTACGCGAATCCCCACGCGGTCACTACCAAGACTGCATCGGCCGCCACCAATAATGGTGTGCGTGCTCCCGCCCCTGCCGGTCATGCCCTGCCATCCCCTGCGCAAGGCCTGATTCGATAGTTCCTGCCCCATTGGGGGCCGAGTTCATGGAAGTCGTGCTTGGTCGGTCGGTCTAGCACATGCTTACTCCGCTTCCGCGAACTTCGGTCCCCTTTTTCTTTTGGTTGTGTCATGTCCTGCGACCCCACAGAACTGGGTGCCCTCTGCGACCAATGCCCCCTCGGTCCGCGCGGAGTCTTTCGTCCTGACTTCTTTCAGCCCGTTCTACCTGAACATCGCGGTGCAGCCAAAACTCTCGTCGTCACCAATAGTCCGACGATGGACGACGAGAGAGAAGGACGGCCTTTACAGGGTGCCTCAGGTCAAGAACTGACCTCTGCCCTCCACCGTGCCGGTCTTCGGCGCAAAGACGTTTCCGTCACACCTGTGATTCTCTGCCGCCTACCGGGTGCCGCAGCAGGTGCATGGAAACGACTCAAACGAAAACTTGACGCGACAAACAAGAAGCGCGCGGAGATGGGGGCCAAGCCCATCCTCCCGCCGACGCACTACTGCCGCCCACGTCTCCTCAATGACCTCGCAAAGTACAAGCAGGTTGTCCCGTTGGGTAAGATTGCTACGCAAGCTGTGACAGGCTCAGACGCCTCTATTGAGCGAACACGCGGTGACCTCATCTTTGTCAGCGCAGAGATGCGCCGGACGTTCACAGAGGACGAAGCGGTCTGGAAGGTGGTGCCTGCAATGCACCCTGCGACCACGCTCCGCTCTCCAGCATGGAGACCTGTCCTCGTGGCGGACCTACAGAAAGCAGACCGCTGGTTCAACGGTCGGTTACGCTGGTCCAAACCCGAAACACTGTGGCGACCCACACCTCAGGAACTACGCGACTGGTTTGCACGGGACGAACCGTTCTGGGCGTATGACCTTGAGACTGACGGCATTCACACCAATAAGTGTAATGTTCGGACGATTGCCATCGCTACACCGGACAGCACACTTCATGTGTCTCAGGCGGTGGGTCTGTCTTTCCTATCTACTGACGGGTACACTCGGTTCTACGAACCAGAGGTCGAGGCCGAGATATACGACATCCTTCGTGGCGCATTCACAGACGGACGTATCTGGGTGGGGCACAACGCCGGCTATTTCGACCGCAAAGTCGTTGAGACCTGGCTGGGCGTGACTCCACACCCCATCGTCGACACACTGTTCGGCGCACGGTTTCGAAGCCCGGATCTGCCCAAAGGACTGAAGACCGTCGGGTCCATTCTCACTGACGTAGAGCGGTGGGAGACCACAGAGAAGGGGACCAAGATCGCAACAGGTTCCGAGGACGATGATGAACTTCTCAAGTACAACGTCATCGATGCTGTGGTCAACGTCAGGATCACACGACCCCTGCTGACAGATGCAGATGAGGTCGGTGCGTTCCGTCCCATCAGTGAAGACATCCGACCACCGGGCTGGCCCACTGACCGGGCATGGAATCTCTGGGAGGTGGACCACCACACCCAAGAGATGTGCGTCGAAATGAACAAGAACGGTGTTTGGATCGACCAGAAGAAAAGGTTCGAACTGGAAGTTGAGTACGAGCACTCTGTCATCCAGCGAGAGAAGCGCATCCGTGAACTGGGCGATGACCTGTCCCCCGGCTCCTACGATCAGATCCGACATCTGCTTTATGAGAAGTGGAAGCTGCCGATTCCTCCAACGATGGATGCCCGAGAGTTTTATACCGACACCGGGCTGCCCGGCACAGACGACAACGTGCTCCGTGCCCACATGGCAGGTGGTCTGTTGTCAGAGAAGCAGGCTGCATTTATCCGTGAGCTTCGACTGTTTCGTCGGGAGAAGAACAAGATCCTCGGCACGGTCCTCATCCCCCTGCGGACCAGAGAGGAAGACCCAAAGAAGGGGTTGGTCTGGGAAGATGGACGAGTTCGAAGTACGTGGAACGCCCATGTCACGAGCGTCGGTCGTCTCTCCAGCAGCGGTCCAAACCTACAGAACATCGGGAACCGGAAGGGCCAGGGCCGACTCAAGTCTGTCTTCGCAGCACCACCGGGACGCATCTTCGTGGGTGCTGACCTTGACCAAGCGCACTTGAGGATCACAGCAAACTACTGGAAGATCCCTCGTTTGCTCGAGTGCTTCGAGAAGAACCTCGACCCACACGGACTGCTCTGCCAAGACATCTTCGGCAAAGACTATGAGAACGCAGATGGTTGGGGACCCGAAGGGTTCTCCGTCGCACGCAAGCCGCCCAAGGGGAAAGCCAAGAGTATGCGTGACGTCATGAAGACGTTCCGGTACGCCAGTATCTACTGGGCAGATCCCAACACAGTCTGGCGTGTACTGACCTCGACCGAGACGGACGATGCACAGTTGCCCTACGCAAATATGACCAGCCGCCAGGTCAGAACATTTCACAGACGCTGGCTCAAGGCCGAACCCGAGTGGCTCCAAGCGTGGCAGCTGATGCTCAATATCTTTGCGGCTCAGGGCTATATCGAAGAGCCTGTCATGGGTCGACGGTCTGGCGGACTGAGCGACGGAAAGAAGAACGAAGTCGTGAACTTTCCCATTCTTGCTGCCGAATCAAGCCTGATGCGTATCGCTGAGATTCGAATCCGCGATGCGTTCCCTTACGAATTTGCCGGCCCTGGGACCGGAATGATCCACCAGTGCCACGACTCGATAGCCGTCGAGGTGCCGCTGCCTCCAGGGTGTGACCCACTCTGGAAGCCCAAACGTGGTGAGCCTCTGCCGCCGACGCTGGAGCACTGGAAAAACTTGGTCGAGGAATGCATGACTGTCCGGGTGCCCGGATGGCCTGTCGTCCTTACCTCAGAGGCCGATGTCGGCCGAACATTGAAAGACGTATAGGAGTAACAATGCAACAGATTGGCAGATGGTTTTTGGCTCACAGTAGGGGAACAAGTGTCCCCGAGATTGAGCAAATGTGTGCGGAACTCGAACCACGATTGTGCGGGGGCGGTTGGCTTGCTCAGGTCACACCCGGACGAGATGACTTCTCAATGCGCGCTGCCGCAGAGGGTGGCTGGAAGGGTTGGGCCCGAGGTATCGGAGTGGCTGAGAGCTGGGATGGTAGCCCGCTTTATCACGGATGCGTGGTACCGGTTCACACGCGCAACGACCTCTGGGTCGGACGCGCCACGGCAGACATCGTGCAGAGCTTCCTCTGGGAGAGCAAACACGCGATGCTCTGGATTCTCAGTGAAGAGAGGCTGGTCCGAGTCACCGACATTCAACGCGGACCTGATGACGAGTACAAGCGCTGGGCGAAACTTATCATCGAAGGCGGTGCGGAATGAGCGGTCGCACACGGAAACACGGTGAGCGCGCACCACTGGATGCCTACTATACAGACGACCGAGTTGCTTGGGCGATTGTTCAGGAGGTCATGCGTCACATCATTATTATGGACGAACCGCCTCTGAGAATTCTTGAGCCGCATGTCGGCGGTGGTGCTTTCATTCGGGCGTTCAAACGTCTCAACAACCCGAAGATCAAATACACGGCCATGGATTTAAACCCTGAGTCAGAGGGTCTGAAGCTTGCGGATACGGTGCTTCCTTGTGGAGATTTCCTCGAGTTCGCTGAGAACTGGAATCCCAAACGCAAGCCCTACGACATCGTGATCGGCAACCCCCCGTTTTCTGATGACGGAGTTGTCGTGGCGCACGAGCACATCGAGGCTGCCCGTAAGGTTGGCCGGTGGGTGATTATGCTCACCCGTGTTGGTCTCTTCACTGCGCTCCGCCGTCGTGAATGGTGTCGCAAATTCAAGCCCCTACTTACCTACGACCTCGCCCCTCGTCCCAGTTTCACTGGCCGAGGAACAGACAGCGCCGAGTACCGCGTCAGCGTGATCGGTCCCTACCTACCTCACACAAGCCGCCACAACATTCTGTGGTGGAAGGAGTAACATGAGCATTCTTACCAAGAAACCATACGTATCGAAAGTTGTGTCCAACTTGAAGAGTCCCTGTGACTCGGCATGGAGCACCACTCTTACTGAGAAAACTCTCATTGTCGGAGACAACGGGAGCGGAAAGACCGCGATTGTCCAAGCGCTTGAGCTGGCACTGACTGGTGCTGCGGACGACATTGTTGGGCGATCAGGTGTCAAAGATGTCGGTACGCTGAAAGGTCTCGCACCGGGCGAACCTCTTTCGTCTGAAGTCATCCTCTCCAACGGGCAGATGGCATCATTCTCCCTCGACGGGAAAAAGCGCCACATGTCTGCTTACGAAGACGCTTTGGTATTACGGGATGTCAAGGCAGCACTGCTCGCTGGACCTGCCAAGGCGCGTGAGGCGTTGCTGCATTGGCTGTCTGACGACATTGACCAGTCAGCCATTCTCGGAGCACTGTCCGCAGATGATGCCAAGGCGATGATGGAGATCGGTCAGCACAAGAAAGGTGCCCCTGCGGTCGTGCTGGCTCGGGTCATCGACCATCTAAATTCCCAAGGCCGCAAACTGAACGCTGAAATCAAAGGCGCGAAAAAGATCATCGAGCAGATGTCTGGTGAACTCACCAGTCGCCCCCTCGACGAGGACATCGAAGCAGCCGAGACAGCCGCAGCCGAGGCACAGAAGAAACTGAACGAGTCCAAGGCAGCACACGCTCACGCACTGTTGGCTGTGTCTCGTGACGCAGCAGAGACATGGTGCCCTGTCTGCTCCAGCGAAGTGGGTGCAAACCATCTCGGCAAAGTTTTCCGATTTTGGGAGGCGCAGTTGGGTAGCGAGAACATTCTCGCCTCTGATGTCGTTGAGGCGCACAAGCACTTGACTGAGATTCGCGCAGCGGCTCAGGCTTGGGACCGCATGACAAACTCCCGTCGTGCCATCCGAGAGATGGAGCAGAGCGTTGAGAAAGGCAAACGGTTGAAAGCTGTCCTATCTGAGGTGTCTACTCGACTGCTCGACACAGCGCTGGGCCGATTCGTCGTCGAGGTCCAAGAACGTCTGCCCTCTGGCTGGACATTTGGGATCAACGCAAGCGGAACGGTGCGTGTCGGACTGCGTAGTCTCGACGGCACACTCCGTCCCAGTCTCTCTGGCGCTGAGTGGGCTGCGGTGACTGCCGCAATTGGCTCTGTGGTGGCCGAGCGCAGAGCGGTTGAAATGCCTATCCTTATTCTGGAGGACCGTGCGTGGGATGAAACCACACTTGCGTCTGTGATGACATCCCTCCGGTCATTCAGCGGTCAGGTTATTATCACGACGACGCGCGGACCAAGCGCACCGGTCGCAGGATGGAGCGTTGTCTCCGTTGATCTCGACCAACAGGGACCCACCTCCCGTATCATGCGTCGACTGACTGAGACAGGATATACTGAGACAAATGCCGACAGGGCTCAACTGCAAAGTTTGAGTCGTCAATAAGAAGGAGGCATCGTGATCTGTGCCGAATGCGGTGCTCGCCTATATGTACTGACCTCAAGGCACAGCGGTAGCGACAGGGATTTCCTGCGTAACAAGAGCCTCATCGCTACCGCACTTAAGGTGGTGGGTTGGTACACAGCCGAGTGGGTGGTTCGTCACCGGCAGTGCAAGAAATGCGGATGGAGCACCAAAACAATAGAGATACCGATGGACGATTTACAGAACGGATGGACCCCGAAGGAGTAATGATGGAACAGATGGAAACCGAGCGCCCAGGCGATGACAGCACACACTATCTACGTGCAGTACTCGAGGCGGAAACCAAGGAAGCAAGGGCAGATGCGCTTGCGGAAGCACGTACGCCAGAGGCGATGGACCTACTGGCCGAGGACTGGGCCGACGACGCACAGCGTAAAATACTGACGACTCTGTTCTCATCGCTCGAAGCGACACCCGGCTGCACTGTCAAAGCGCGCTCACTGCGTAAGGCCATTGAGGGTCTTGCATCCACGCGACAGACGGAGGCGCGGCTTGATCAACTTGAGGCCGCAATCACCGAGACAACATTGGCTGCTGCGCTGACAGGTCGCCTGCCCCCTGAGAGTCTGGTGTCGGCACCTGTGCTGGCTGACCTCCGGGTACCTCGTGGGTATCAAGTCGCACCCAATGGTATCTTCAAGCTGTCGGCATCGCCCGATGGAGACGTAGTCGCCACTCGCATCGCAGCCACACCGATATTCATCGTGGGTCGCACCATTGATGTGTTGTCGAGCCAGGCGTACAGACAGGTCGTGTGGCTCACGCCTCAGGGCTGGGCGTCTCGGGTGGTGGACCGTCGTACCCTCTGCGACGGTCGGCAAATACTGGGCCTCGCAACTTACGAAGCGCCGGTCAGTTCAAACACTTCAGGTCAGATTATCTCGTGGTTGTCAGAGTTTGAGGCAGAGAACCTGTGGCGGTTCACGACGGTACAGACAACACCGCGCATGGGTTGGCAGCCGGATGGATCGTTCATGTTGCCCGATCAGCACTACGCCCTAACTGCCGCAGCCCGGTACAAATTCATGCCCCCTGACGGACAGGAACATGTGTCGAGGGGCTGGCTGACGAGCGGGACATGGGAGGGCTGGCAGGAAGCTGTCGTCGGTGTCTCTGAGCATCCAATCATGATGATCGCAATCTATGCCGCAGCCACCAGCCCGTTGCTCCAGATCTTCAACATCCCAGGGTTCGTCGTAGACATTTGTGGTGAAACGTCGGGAGGTAAAACAACGGCCTTACGTCTTGCGGCCAGCGTTTGGGGTAAGCCCAGTGACTCATACCCCACAGCCATGTACTCATGGGATGCGACACGGGTATGGATTGAACGCACAGCCGGTACGCTGTACAACCTGCCGCTGATTCTCGATGAGACCAAGCGGGTCAAGAACACCAAGATCATTCGAGATGTCATCTACGATTTCTGTCAGGGGCAGGGTCGAGGTCGTGGTCGTCCAGACGGCACACGTCGGTCAGAGACATGGCGCAGTGTCCTCATCTCCAGTGGAGAGGGGTCAGCCGTCACGTACAGTCAGGACGCAGGTACCCGTGCTCGTGTCATCACACTCGACGGGAAGCCGTTGGGCATCGACCCGTCAAAGGGTGGTCCTGCCGCTGACAGACTGCAAGCTGGTATCCGAGTGCACCACGGGCATTTGGGTCGTCGACTCGCTGAGTATCTGGTGGCAACGCAAAACGACCATCAGGCTCTGAGAGATCTATTCCACCAGTGGCGACAGCACTACACAGACAATGCGCGAAACGCCGTTGCCAAGAGACACGCGGCATACCTGGCTGCCATGGCTGTCACAGCCACGATCCTGCATGATCATCTCGATGTGCCCGCTGCTCAGTGTGATCCGTTCCTGATGCTGGCCGAGGCGGCCCACAAGTCTGGCGGAGAATCCGACCGTCCGTTGGAGGCATTGCAGGATCTGGTGTCTTGGTGCGCCGCCAATCAGAATCGGTTCTGGGGTCGTCATGATCGAGGTCCAAACGGCGAACCCCGCGTTCCCTACGGTGGGTGGGCTGGTGTCTGGGGCGACGGAGACGACTGGAGTTTCATCGCCATTTCTGGTGCGACATTGAGGAACCAACTTGAGTCTGCTGGACACCATCCCCCTGAGATTCTGTCTCGGTGGGCTGGGCGGGATTGGCTTGTCAAGAGTTCATCTCGACTCAGTCGCACGGTTCGTCTCGACGGTCAACCTACTCGCTGCTATTGTATTCGCAAAGAGGCCATCGAGTTGGCCCTGATCGATTGATGCGAGGCGTCGATGGCTATTGGTGTTTCAGACTATCTGATGGAGATCTATGAAGCGAGGAAGGACCAGGTTGACTGGTCACAGTCGTCGCGTCAGATCGCGAAACTGCTCGGTATCTCACCCACCAGCGTCGGTAAACTGAAACAGCTGCGTGTCTCTGAGCTCGGTGAGGACGCCATCAAACGAAAGTTCGAGGCGATTGAGGGGCCGGGGTCCGACAAGCCACGACCCACTCACCTCGTCATCGGAGACGCCCATGCCGCCCCGGGCCAAAGCCTCGGGCGGTTCCTGCTTTTGGGCCGCATGATTCGAGACATCCGACCCGACGTTGTCATTTGCATCGGGGACTGGGCAGACATGGAGAGTCTGAGCCACTACGACAAGGGCAAGCGTTCATTCGAGGGACGCCGATACAGTCGTGACATCGATGTAGCCAACCGCGCACTGGCCCTGCTACACCAACCCATCGACGAACACAACGCGCAGTACCCAGATAATCCTGTGCAACCTCGGTTCGTGTACTGCGAGGGGAATCACGAGTATCGGATCGAGCGTGCCAAGATCGACAGCCCGGGCATCGACGCCATCGATCTGTCAGACATTGATTTCGAACGTAGGGGCTGGGAGGTGTTCCGATTCCTTAAGCCGGCTGAGATCGATGGTGTGATGTATTGTCACTACCTGACCAGCCAGAACACAGCCCGTGCGATTGGTGGTGTCAACGCTGCCAGGTCCCTGCTGCTGAAGAAGCATATCAGTTGCGTAGTCGGCCACTCTCATCTGCTCAACTACAACACGACGATGGCAGGGATGTCGCGACGCATGCACGCACTGGTCTGTGGATATTACTGTGACGTACCGCAGACATACGCTGAACAAAGTAATGCCGGGTGGTGGCCCGGCATCTGTGTCCTCCGTCGTGTCGAGGATGGTGACTACGATTTGGAACTCTGGTCTATGCGTCGGATCCGCGATCGGTGGAAGAATCGGTAGACTTGTCGGCCGGTATCCATCCAAACGAACCACTCTCACGTCGCCCGAAGTGGTAGTCCGAACGATGGGTCCATCCGTACTCTGCGTTTATCAACCGCACCACACGTTGAATGAGCGCATACTGCGAGTCCATATCGTCGAGATCTTCCCACAGGTTGTCGAGGTGACGCACGAATCCGTCGACGTTGCTCTTGTGGACGAGTCCTTGGAATCGTTTCGATTCAGTGGTTTTGGGTCGGAACCCGAACCACCCACCGGGAATTCGAGGACTATTTTCCAAGTGGTCCTTGACGACATCAACCAACTGCTCCCAATCATCATCGACGGACTGCGTTTGTACACTACGCGCCGGAGCAATGGGGGACATATGTTGTTCTATTTCGAGTTGGGTTTCCCGTAGGTCGCATAGAATCGTGTTCAGTTCTTGGCTCAGTCGTGCTTGTCGGCACTCACGTTCCTCCGTAGTCGAGCAGACAAGCTCCGAGACAGCCGTTTGATCCACGACTGTGATGAGTTGGTGCACTAATTTAGACAAATGTTTATACATATTAGTCACAGGGATCTCCTGTTGATGGGTTGGATAGGTCGCCTCTTCAGGCGCGTATTGATTCAGCTGTCGGGTCGGAGTTACCGAACGACCGCAGGAATAGCAAGCTGTCAGTCAACGCCTCAAGCGCGTCCACAACATCCGTGCCGCACCCCATCGCGATTATGCCGTGACGTGTTGACGCAGAGGTCATATGGACATCTGCTTTGAGTCCGGTTTTCTCCGTCTGGGGATCCATCTTCCACGTCCGGATCTCGATGGGCTCTTCCGACCATGCCCCCCAGCGGGACACGATTCCCTGAATGATCAGTTCCGTGTATCCGCTAATCATGTCGTCAAGGTGGTCTGATTCCATCGGTCCCTCACAATCATCGTAGCCCAACCCGTCACGGTTGGGACACCAAATGTCGGCGCTCATGATGTTGACCCGTCGAAGCTTCGGCCGCACAGCGTTGCGCACTGCTTCCGCCCCTTTCCGCAGGTGGGACATAGAATAGCCCCAGTCGCAATCATCTGCTTCTCTGTGAAGCATTCGGGATTGAATTCGTGGAGCGCACTGCGCAGGTTGTTGATTCCTGTGACACCCAACGACCGCACATCTATCGTCCCCTCGGCAACACGTACAAGATCCGACAGGTCCAAGGGTGCGCCTGTCATAGTTTCATGCTTCTTTAGTGCATTCATTGTGCGGAATGACAGCTCGTACTCGAAGGGCAGTGCGTTCTGTATCGAGTCCAAAGATACGGCCGCGTAAAACTCGTCTCGTCGCTTCACCTCAGCCCACTCACTGAGCACGATACCGACTGCGGTTTCGATCGTTGCATGTCCAAGTTCCTCGGCGAATTTACAGAGGGTGTTGAAGTCTTGTGTTGAAAGAGTACATCCACCGATACGTGTTGCGTTACTCATTGCTGTCGTCCTCCTTTTCAAATACGTAGGTGCCGCGATGGCTGATCCACAGAGTGGAACCATCGTCG
>Ga0105189_1000021_pt1 | contig 14965 bp, 7 predicted proteins | sample Virmet3438_5245_FD_90058 | JGI IMG/M metagenome (GOLD analysis project Ga0105189, IMG submission 90058) | Marine viral communities from the Southern Atlantic ocean transect to study dissolved organic matter and carbon cycling - metaG 3438_5245 | ecosystem: Environmental > Aquatic > Marine >...
AAATCTGCTCCATCAAAGATCTTGAAGGAATAGATGTCAGTTCTACTTGCAGTAGTTGTAACGCCTGGAACAACACCACCTGGCCAGTACACGGGCATCGTACCACCTGCACCCACGTTCATCGTGGCAATACCAACATTACGTCCACCTGTGCTATCTTGTGTAAGTTTCAGAGTAAATGATGTTGCTGAAGTTTCATCTGGGTTATAAATTCTAAATCTATCTACATTATCAGTCACTGTGCAAATAAAGCTATTTGCTTCGTTAAGGTAGATATTTACTTGGTTTGATACAACTGTAACGATACCAACTTCTTCTGAATGACTCTTCAGTCTGGTATGTGCAGTCACATCCAACTCTGCTCTTGGAGCCTGAGTTCCTATACCTACTCCAGATGTCGTAGTCATTAATATAGTAGAACTCGATCCAACCTTAATATTGGTTAGAGTTGCTAGACCAACAGTAAGATTACCACTAGTAACATTTAGATTTGCTGCAGTAAGAATACCACTGATGTTTACATCCTTGGCATTTACATAATCTGGGAATCTTGCTTCTCCATTGACCCACAATGAAGTAGTTCCCATTCCAACGAAACCAATTTCTGCATTGTATCGTGGAGATTCAGTTCCCAAACCAACCTTGTCTAGGTCAGTATTATAAAGTCCATCAGTAACGTTAGTCCAACCAAATAGTGATGTGGTAAGACCTGTTAGTCCAGATCCATCACCAGCAAATGCGGTAGCAGTAACCGTTCCAACAATATGACCATCACCAATCATCTGCAGTTTATAGTGTCCAGCAGTGGTTCCAATACCAATACCAACACCATCTACAGTAAAGATTGTAGAACCAGAACCAACTTGGAATGTATTAACACCAGGTGTTGTAGTTCCTACACCTACCTGATCTAATGCAAGAATGTCTGCTTCTTTAGAAAGACTGATGTTACCAAAACGTTTCCAGTCATTCTCTGATGTATAAACCCAACCAGCATATCCACCCTGATCTGGGTTAGCATAGTAACTAACGTCACCTGGGTTGGCAGCAAGAGTTGGAGTTCCTAAACCAACGGTATATTTTCTAGAAACTGTTGTATCACCCTGTAGGTAAATTGAATTTGCCTCAAGTCCTTTATCAGAACTAACTGTTAGTTTGTTATTAACTAGTAGAGGACCATTAAACTCAGATGTAATCTTATTATTATCACCACCTTCAACCTTCAATTGACGTTTAACTGTAAACTCAGTTGCATCACTCACATTAAGTTCTGGAAGATTCGCAATATCCTCACCAGTAACTGTTTGTACTGGAGTATCAACAATCTCTTCCTTACCAGTAATGGTACTTACTTTTTTATTACCTGTATAAGATATACCCTTATCATTCATTCCAGTGAAGAAGTTCACTCCACCTTCTTGCTTGAATGATTGTGCTAATCTTTGCTCTGTAGGATTAACATCTCTATTCTGTTTAGATGGGAAGGCAGTTGAGTAGTTACCTGGACCATAACCAAGATATTCAAACGTATGAGCAGAAGCACGAATCAGAGAGTGTCTTCTAAGTTCAATCGGATCAACCTTAACTCTTCTAACAACAGAATTAATAAGGTGACTATCTGCTTGAGTTCCCATGACTCCACGGAACACAGTAACAGTAGCATCACCCTCCACTGTAGTAGACTTGATTCTCATCATCTCATTATCTACTACTAGATAATCACCAATTCTAAGGTCAAGATTACCTAAGTTAAGATCTTGAATAGAGATTGTAGGAGTAGTTGAGTTAGCAATAGCACCAGCAAGAGTGGTTGTAATTCCAGCATATCGTGGAACCATACGACCACTTACATTCTCATTATCTACAGTAACAACACCACCATTAGCAGCAAATCCTTCACGATAAGCATACATCGTTCCAGTCTTAGTTGGACTAGAAGTGCTAGTGCTCATCTTAACTGAGAAAGATGTTAAACTAATATCTTTATTAATTACAAAATTACCATTATATAATGTCTGACCTGCACCAACAAACTGTACTCTCTCATCAACTTCTAAACCATGATTACCATTTGTAGTTACAGTGGCAATACCAGATGTATAGTCATAAGTTAAAGTATCAATCGAAACTGACTCACCAGTTAGATGCATATATGCATTAGCAGTGAGTGTCTTACCTACACCAAGATTACCAACAGTTGCAATACCAGATACACTGGTTGCTGCTTCTAATGATATACTTGATGCTTGACCTACAACAACGTCAGTAATTCTATAGAGTTGATTGTATCCAGAATAAGATTCGGAAGTTACACCAGAAATTCTAACCGTATCACCAATATTACTATAAATCTTCTGAACAGAAAGAACACCTTGAACAAATCCTGCTGTAGTTGCAACACCAACAACATTCATAGTATTACCTATACCATAGGCACTACCACCATCCATTATCTTAACGCCAGTAATGGTTCCACTTCCATTAACAGTTATTCGTGCAGTTGCACCTTGACCTGTAGTAGAAGTTCCAATACCAACTAACTGTGCATTATATACATCTCCTGCAGTACCAGAACCATATCCAGCACCACCAGAGTCAATACCAACTTTAACAACTCTGTTTAATCCATGCTCAAGAGTTGTAGTAATTGTATGAGCAGCACCTGAATGTGAAACAATATCAGTAATACCTATACCAATATCACCATCAATAATATACTTATTAAGTGTTTCCTTAGTTACACTATTCTGAGTATTATCAACAACAACCTTACCAATCGTCTCAGGAACAGCAAATGATTTTGTCTCTTTTGGATCAGAATCAGGAGTATCTCTGTTTGTTTGTGGGAAGAGTTGTGTTAATGGTTGAGAGAAACTCTCTGACTTAAATGGAGTAACAGTTGGTTTGTTAGATGAGTTAACAACAGTTAAGTAGTAAACACCATCTTGCTTTCCTGCAATATAATCTTGAGATTCCTTTGCACTATAAACATAGTAAACATTTTCATATCTCTTTCTCTTAAAGTATGGAAGTGAAGTAGTTCTTGCACTTGTATCATTAGTAAATGTACCTGGATCTGTAGTCAATCCAACAGAGAATGTCTTGGTACTACTAATACCTACAACACTATAGTATCTGTTAAATCCAGTTCCAGCAGCACCAGTTGTATTCTTAGTACTCTTAACATTAACTAACTCAACTCCAGAACCTACAGATAAATTATGAGGAAGTTCTGTTGTAATGTTTACAAAACTATTATCCCAATTAGCATCCGCAACAAAACTAAAGTTTCTTTGTTGGTTTACATTAGCAAGTGAACCACTACCATAGTATGTAAGAACTTCTGCATCAGTTCCACCAATACCAGTGTTAGATTCCTGTAGAATATATCCATCTATAGGAGGTCTAGCAACAGTAATTCCACTAGCAGCAGGAATTACATATCTCATTCTGTAGATAGTATCATCTGCATTTCTACTATCTGTTCTTCTCTTTATAAATGTTCTTGTTGTTGCTTCTCCAAGTCCAGTTGAACCAAGTCCAACAATTCGAGGATAAAGTGTATTCTCCGTAGAAGCAATAGCAACATTAATATACCACTGAGAATTACCAGAACTCCACTGAATTGGGTGTCCTTTATCACCAGGTAACTTATCAGATACTCTACTAATAACTTTTAGAAGACCACCTTTGTTGTTAATAGCAACAGGAAGGTCATTAAGTGCTTCGTTTAATGTCTTAGCAATCTTAATGTTTGTATTAGTAGCAATACCAGAACCACTTGTAACTGCATAATATACTACATTTGATTCTAATCCATCAGGAACCTGTCCATCATTACTAATGATACGAACAGATTCACCATTAATAAAGGTATGTGGTTCTGTAAAGGTAATAACTTTATCATTTCCACCAGCACTATTAGAACCAATACTATTGATACCAGTAGCACTTTGTTTAACTGTAAATATTTTTTCTGAACTAACTTGAGTCCTATCTTCCCCACTGGTTGCTCTCCAACCATCCATCACAATACGAGAAGTATATTCTGTAACAGATCCAGCATAAGATACAAGAGCTCTTAACTGATCATTCTCTCTTGCACCAACTCTATATCCCTCAAGAACGTTCTCAGGTTTAACCGCTTCGTTAGTTTGATTATAAAGGTATAAGTTAGCAGTAGATCCAATACCAGCAGATACACCATTAAGAGTTGCATTAACATCGATTGCCTCAAATTCAATAGCACTTTCTGTTAGAGGAACTTGTTTAGGTGGAATAATATGAGTGATATATCCTACATCATCCTGAGTATATGCATCTGGTCTAAATCCTTTTGATGTTAATGCTTTAGCACCAAAGTTGGAGTTTGAGTTGGTTAAACTCATATCTCCACCATTTGTTGTCAAGAAATGCTGTGCATATCCAATAGCAAAGCAAGAAACTGCCTGACAAACACCATTATTAGAAATCTTAAGGTGGAAGTTTTCGTATTGTGGTCTATAAACTGCTTGTGAATTAGTACTTAAGTTAGCAACAGTTAGACTTGTATCATAGTTACCAGAAGGAATATCATCTGTGTTAAATCTTACAAATGCGTTATCATCCTTTTGAAGTCCAATACCAGTAAACTGGGCAACAACCATCGACTTGAATCCAGTTGCCTTATTACCATCAACCTCCATACCACACATACCATAAACAGATCTCAATGATACGTTAAAGACGTATGGAGATGATCCTGTTACAGTGTCAGATGAAAGAGTTAATGTAGCACCAGTTGCGGTTGGAGCAGCAGTAGTAGGAGTATTCTGAACAACATACTTTAATGTAGTATCACTTGGTCTTTCAGATACAACAAACTTACCATCATAACCAGAAGCAGACACTCCAGAGATACGGAAAGCAGTATCTACATCCAATCCACTAAGAGCACTATCAAGTGTAACAGTAATTGTAGTATCAGCAGTGGTTGCATCACCTGCATAAACACTACTAATTCCTACAGATGCACCTCTTGAACCAACAATTCTATATTCATCAACCTTTGTCTGAATATCAATAGCAGCAGATGGATAGTCTGGTTCAATAGCACGACCAGAAGATTGTCCATATGCAAGACCAACCTTCTCATAATACATGGTAAGGTCAGTTCTATTTGTTGTATAATTTGTAATAAACTCGTCGTTAATCTTTACTTCATTAACACCATCAGCAAACTCAAATACAGTTAGTTTATGGTGAGAGAAGTTAGGAACGAATTGGTTAGTAGTATAATCTACATATGCCTTTCCATTTGGATCAGCATCAAATATACTCCACTCAGCAAGATAAGATCCACCAGTTAATCTAAAGCAACAAGATCTTTCAATATCATCATTAGTTGGAGAAGGAACATACTTAGGACGTAACTTAGTCTTTCTTAAATCAAAACCAACAAGAGAAGTACCACGAGGAACAATTACACCACCGTAGATACTATTCAGTTTATAAAGTTCGTTATTTGGGTTCTCTAGGTCAAAGTTAGTTGTTAAGTCAAATGGAGGGAAGTCATCAGATGTTGTTCCATTCCTTAATCTAAAATTATTTGATCCGTCTGGTATCCAACCTGGTCTATTATCTATTACATGATCGCCTGGATATAATAGTATCGTTGTTTTTGCAAATCTATCGTTATCTAACCCTTTCTGATATGAAAATCTTGACGACTCAACTAAAGCACGTTGAATAGTTTTAAAAGGGCGAGTTAGAGAGTTACCCTGATTTTCAATACTATCAGTAGCATCCAAATCATTTGGGTTAACATAGAGAATGTTCCCTCTCGTAGACTTTAAAAAATTCTCTAATCTTGAAAGACCCATCTTACTCGCATTATAGTTCTTGTTATGGATTATTTAGCTTCACAAAAACCCTCTAGTTCTTTAAGGATCTTTGCAATTTTGTTCATGGCATCACTAATCTCAGGTTCTTGACCTGAATGCATATTTAAGTCATCATCCACTATCGTCCATCTCCATTGCTTCATCTCTTCTGAGTGCCACAGTTTGATACTAGACATTAATCGATAGGTACTAGTTCAGGGTTTTCTAACTCCAACTCAAACACCAGAGGGTTACATTCCTCTTCCATCAAATATGAATATGCCTTATATAGGTCTTCAATTTTCCATCTTCGCTCTTGATCTGCTAATGTCACTATTTCCAGATCTTCTTTAGCAATTTCTGGCAATTCATCAAAGGTGAATGGAACATTCTGTATGAAATACATGAAGACAAGTTTTTCTCCATCTTGACTGTCATACCAGCAGTAGCGTGTATGTATTAAGTATTTCATTTTCTTATCTATTTCCTCCGACCTATTTATTGTTTAATGTGGATTATAAAGACCCAAATAGTAAACAAATAAACAAATGGTGACAATCATGAGGAAACCAATAAAATAAATCATAATTAAGAAGGATCAACGTAAGATAAAGTATCTACAGGGGCATGTTCACGAACGTAATTTAATACACTCATAAACTCTTCAGGAGTATCACACTCCACAGTTTTTTTATCTCCTTCATTGGAGTAAATGTGAACAGTTCTTCTCTGCGTGTCCACCACACAACGAGTTAAATATTCATCTTCCATAAATTACCCTCAATATCCCATCACTATAGAGCAGATAGGATCCTTTGTCAATGGCCTTCTGTTCCAGCTGGTTCTGCTGCTATAAAATTGCCTACAATAACACTTCTATTCTTCCCACCATTAGGTGGTATTTCATGTCTCAATCTACTTTCAAACACAACCATATTTCCTGATTTAGGGTAAAGTTCATATCCTGAAGTAGGAAAGATTAAAGGAGAAGAACCTTCAGGAACATTTACATAATAAACAAAAGAAAAATAATTAGGAGTAGAACAATCAACTAAATCTCCTTGTTTATGAGTGTGAGCATTAATATAATCCCCATCATCATAAATGACACCCCATGATTCAGAACATACTAATGGGATATCTACAATATCAGTAGTAATTTTATTAAGTGTCCAATCTAATAAAGATTTTACTTCAGAAGGTTCTTCTTTAAAATAAGTAATATAATATTTACTGGTTGGTCCTTCTATTCTATGTTTATTATCTTCTATAAGATTGTGTAGAATAGGATTACTTGTATTAGAAGAAGGATATTCCCATTCCAATAAATTCAAATCTTCAGAAAGTTTCATTACATAGTTATAGTATTACGAGAACCTCTATATCTCATATCTAATAAGTTTCTCTTAGGATCAAGAGGATCAAAATTTCTATGATTTGGATCTGGATAATCTTCCCATGTTTCACCCTCATATTCTACATGTAATGGATTAATATCCTTTCTTTCTCCATACACATGATAAAAACAATCTATTGGCAATCCACCGTTAGACTGTAAATATATTTTATCATCATCCCATCTCTTCACAATAATATCTTGATGTGCTCCTATTGGTTGAAGTTGAACAGTAATACTATCAGTATGTACTAAACCTTTCCAATAAGAAGGTAAGAAAATTTCTTTACCCCTTCTAAGTCTACCTCTAAAATATACCCCAACTTCTGGTCCCTCAATACAAGCATGGGACAATCTATAACCTGTACCTTTAGTAGGATGGGGAATATCAAAAACTTTACCTAATCCATCTGCAACTCCAAATCTTGTAGCAAGTCTTCCCTTATTACCACCATCTATATCACCACTAACATATAAATCTCCTTCAATATAAACACTATTGACTGAAGAACCCCCAGTTACATATAATCCATTCTCAGTTTGAGTATTACCTTTTATCTCTTGATTACCACTAATATTAAGAGCCCAAGGGGTTCCATCATCACCATTAATTTGAACATTTCCTTCAGTAAGAAGAGTTCTCTTTATAGCAGGAGTAAAACAATCTTTATCATTATTATAACATCTAGTCACCATTAAATTAGCTGGTGCAGCACCTTCATCATGTAATCTGTCTATAGGTTTTTTAGATGATCTTTTAGCACCTAATTTAATTTTACTACCTAATCCAACAACTACTGGACCTTCCATATGAGCAGATCCATTAATTTTTAAATCCCCTTCTTTAATAGGAGCACAATATCCTGTCCCTACTCTTAATTGTCCTCCGACAATACAATCATCAAATCCAATTGACATTTTTTAATCTCCCTCAGATGAACTTGTTACTACGTTGTTTGTATCAACAACAGCTTTAGTATTATTTTTAGAATCTTTGACAGAACATGCATCCGTCACTGCTTTAATTAAAGATCCATATATTTTCATCATGGTATTAGCAGCTATATTAATACTACCCGTAGAAGTAATTTTTGTCAATGATTTAGAATCTAAAATAATCTTCTTGGTTTCATGAACCGTAAAAGTTTCAGTGGCAGTGCATTTAATATGTCCTTTAGCACCACCTTCACCAATAGCAATCAATTCTATATCAGTTGCTTGTAATCTAATTTTACCATTCGTAGCAAGTATATCAATATTACCATTAACTGCATTTATAAAAATAGTATCTTGAGGTTCTGTATTATCTTCACCTGCAACTAATGAAAAATTACCAGGACTTGTTGAAGATGTCCACCCCTTTCTTTGACCATCAATATCCAAAGATAATTGATGACGACCATCAGGAGTATCAAGCATAACACCCGCAGTCACATCACCCTTTTTATGAATATGTCCAAATTTTATGGAACCTTTATCAGTTCCATATTTAACTGCAGTATAATTTTGTTTAGCAGTAACAGTGGGATTACTCTTCTTTCCTATGTCGTTTTCATCCCCCTGCCTATCGAGGACTTGATTAGATGCTGAGCCTGTCATGTTTATTAAATAAGATTATCGGGAGTGCCAGGAATATTAAGTCGTGGATCATTACTATTAATGTCCGTACCCTGTCTCTGAATTGCAGATGGAGGTGTGGTAATTGTAGCATCAATACTCTCCTGTAGAGTATCATATATCTGAACCAATTTACCAGCAGTTTGATAATATCCTGCATAACGAATACCATCTTTATAGAAGACAGCACCATAGTAAGGTTTACCATCATAGAATCCTGTGCGTTTCAATCCAACTAAATCAGTAACCTGCAATAATCGTGAAGGATCAGGAATTTCAATAGGATCTCTCACTACTTTAAATTTAGGTGCAAATTGAGCACCAATTCCTGTAGGAACTTTTCCTGGTCCATTTGATTCAACCCTAATAACTGGCCAAGAAGTAAACCCAGTAAGTCGAGGAGGTAAAACACCATCATCATCAGGTAAATCAGTAGAAATAGGAACATCTACGATTTCTCCAAAAGGACCAAATATTGGATCAAAACATGTTTTTTCACCAGTAATCGTATCTGTAATACATACTTGATCTCCTGGTCCATAGTTGATACCAGGATCAGATGGAATAATTTTCTCCAAAGATAAATCAATAGGATATGAAGGAGCTGCATCTCCAGGAAGAACAGGAGGTGTCCATCCATTGCCAGGATCATAGATAACAACATCAGTAACAATACCAACCCCACTTATTTCCTTTGGACAAGGAGGAGGAATTAATACAGCAGAAACTCCAATAGGATTAACTGTCCAAGGTTTACCCTTTGCTTTACCTGTTCTTGGATCTACCTTTGCTACATTTGTCTTTTTAGTAATCTTTACTGCAAGAACTGCAGGGTTTGAACTAAAAGGTGCTTGGAAATCAAGATTCATTAAAGTCATTTCTAATGTCCGTTTTCCTTTCGGTGCATTAAACATATGAACTTCTTTACCTCTAGTTACTTCAGCTTTACATATCTCAACTCCATCAAGTTTAACAATTAATTCATCATCAGCCTTTGCTTGAATATCATAAGTTCCTGTTTCAGGGAAATCAACATCACTCCATGTTAAAGTCCAAGTAGTTCCATTATGAGTTGCAATATACTGTTCATCTGTATCCCAAGTAGGAGTAAGATATGGACCTAATGTTTCCGAATTTGCATAAGTTGATATATCTGGTCCAGTATAAGTAACACCATCCTGCACGGTTCCACTTACAAAACCCTTACCATATATTGTCTCAATTTTATTTTTAAAAGGTACAGTAAATTGACATGTACCTGCATTTATATTAAAAAACTTTCCTTCAGTAGCAGAACATAATAAATCATTATAATCCTTATCACCAGCATCTTCCATTCCCAAAACTCTCTCTCCCGTAATTCTTAAATCCTCTCTTCCTTGAGCAGAATTACATCTAATATTATAAACTTTACCAACTTCTATTGGTTTAGTAATAGTTTCATTAATTTGTGGTCCTTTATATCTCTTAGATGCTTCAAAAAGACCCTCGGCAACAATTGAATTTGCATAATCAGCATCTGTCACTACTTTAAATGTAACATCAACAATAGTTGGTTGATTTCCAGTAACCTTTTGTGTATTATTTTGCTTAGATGCCCAATCTGCTGTACTAAAAATCTTTTTATCAATAACTTTCCACTCATATTGTTTATCATTCTCAACTTCAACTGTTATTTCATGCATCCCCTTTTCTAAAAATACTTTAGCAGTAGAAGGAGATATTGTATCATAATTATCAATTTTCTTTTTAGTATTTGGTCCAAGAACTTCTTTACCATCAATCAAAATTCTACCATTACTATCAACTGTTCCCTTTACACCATAATATCCTCTATGCGGAAGATCTCTTTTCCAAGTATTTTTATAAGAAACTCCTGCACCATCCGTTCCTTTTGATCCTAATGGGGGAATAGGAGAAACAGCATAACGATTCATAAATTTCTTCCAGAAATCCACTCTCACTGGATACCAATTCTGGTCACCATCAGGGAATCTAGTTGTCCAAATAGGATTATTAGGACACCTTCCTTTCTGCTGTTTTGGTATCTCTTGAGGAATAGGCGGCATAGGAGCATCAATAACCATTGCCACACCCATCGGATTTTCATACCAAGACTTAGGAGAAATGATTTCAACATCTTCAACTACAAAAGCAGTTTTAATATTAAGAGCAAGAGCCATTGGATTTCCTTTGGCTATTGGTTTACCTGGTATCTGTTCTAGTTCTGCCTTTAACTTATATGAACCCTCTCTAAAATACATAACATCATTTGATTTACCAGTTCCTGTTGAACCATCTCCACGAATTTTAAATCCATCTTTTTTAATAATAATATTTTCTCTTCCAGGATGACTAAAGGTAAGAACAACATTATCATCAACCATTATTTCAACAGAATAATTTCCATCAGCAGGGAATTTAATATTATCCCATATTATTTCATGAACTCCTGCAAAATCATCAGTAGATGCGTTAGGATGATTAGGATACCCCAATACACTCTCAGTAATTTGCTCAACAGTAGGTAATGGTGTTACTGCTGTAACTCTAAGATTTCCATTTTCGTCATATCCATTATCAATATCATCATCATAACCAATCGTAGTTTTATCAACTCCTATTATTGAACCAGATCCTTTACTACCACCAATAGTCTTAACGGCATATTTCTGTCCTGCAGTAAATTCACCATTACCTCTTTCATTAGCATATCTTCTATTAGGATCTCTTCTTAAAATAAGATCATCACCATCTGTTTTTATTTTAATTTCACTCAATGCTAAAGATGATATACCTGGTCTATCATTTACATTCATCTCAAAGAAAACCTTCACCTTCCCAGTTCCAGTCACTTTCATATAATTCTTACCATCTTCCTTTAAAAATTTAACTGTAGGTGGAGCTCCTTTTGGATCAACAAGAACATCCCTCTTTACTTTTTTCTCCACCTTTGCAACTGGAGTAGGATCAAATGGAAGAACTCCAAATCTGTTTATAAAATTCGCATCTTTACCTGCACCAGGATTAATCTTCCACAACTGCCTATTTGCTTTACCAATCCAATCAACCGTATTAAAAACAACATCTAAAGTATCACCTTTTTCAGTTGATGCTGGTGCAGGGGGAGGTGATGGTACCATAAATTTACAAGTACTACCATTTACATCATAAAATTTTCCAGTTGTACAAGAAGCAACTAAATCATTAAAATCAGTTCCTCCAGCATCTTCCATCTGAATAACTTTTTCACCTTTATTTCTTAATTGTATACGTCCCTTATTAGATCCTGCATCATCTCCTCCAATAGTAACAGTTTGAGTTTGACTTCCACTTCTACCAGATTGAGTCCATGTTTTATCACCAATTTGTATACTCCCAACTGCTTGTCCTGCTGTTCTTGGATTATCGTTCCAACTTAAAGTAAAAGTAGCCTTTCCTTTTCCTTCTATTGTTTTTCCATCAGAACTAAATCTTACACTTCCTCTATCAATAGTAAAAGATGCATTAATATCACTACCATCCCCATCCTTTAAAGCAAGTCTAGTTCTATTATTAGTAACCTGAATAGGATTATTAGCATTATTTAATGCAGTAAATTTAATCAGATTTCCACCTGCAAGAGATCCACTTCCAGCAGATCTAAATTGAACCCTATAAACTCTTCCATATTCTACAGTCTTTGTAATCCTTTCATTGATTTGTGGTCCTTTATATCTTTTTGATACATCAATGCCAAGATCAGGAATTTGAAATCCATTAGAATAATTAGCATCTGAATTAAGTTTAAAAGTAACTATATTAGATTCTCCAGTTTCTCCCTGTATATTTCTAGTTACTTGTTTAATTTCTTTAATCTCATGATTTAATAAAGATAAAGTAATTTTATGATTTCCTTGGTTTACCTGTTTTTTAATTTTTAATGGTGAAGATAATATATGACCTGCAGCACCTCCTGCCCCAATTCTAACATCAGTTACTGGTTTATTATCAAAATAAAGTCTAGCATCATTATCAGCTTGAACTCTAAAAGTATATTCACCATCCCAAAGAAAATCTTGTTCCCATTCAAAAGTATATTGCTTTCCAGCATTATCAGTTCCCTTTAAATTTGAAGGAGAAGTAGGTGAGACAGCAAAGGAGTCCATAAACGTACCCCATGCCTTATGGGTAACATCATACTTAGTTCTACTAGTTGCTTCTGGAGCAACTACTTTAAGAGGTATTTTCTTTCGAGTTGTCCACCATTCCAAAATTGTTTTACCACTAGGATCAAGTCTAGCTCCACCACTAACAGTTCCTGTCTCTGATCCACTACGTTGTGCTCCTTGATTTAATTCACCTCTATCTGATAAAGATGCTAAAAGATCTTGGTATAATTCTATTTGTTTAGCAATAGGATCTCTATCAGTTCCAATATACAATCCTGGTTCCCATTCACCCAAATCCTCTCCATTAGGACCCCATCTTTTTCCAAATCCTACAGACTGTAATGGAGGAACACATTGATCTAAAATATATTCCTCAAAATCATCTTCTTGGTCATATTCTTCTACATAAGTTTCACCTCTATCATTTTTTTCTCTAATTAAAGCAAGAGCAATAGCACCTGATCCAACAGCATTATCATCTTCAATAGCAACTAAAGGAGGATATTGATATCCAAAACCACCATGAATCACATCAACTGCCATTAATGAACCATCCACGCCGACAATAGGATTAGCTTGAACTCCTACTCCTCCACCACCATAAAAATTAACTCTAGTGGTATCTCTATCTAATTGTCTTCCATCTGAACCAAATATAGTTTCTGTGTAACCAAGACTTTGATCAATATTCTTACTACTATCTCCTTCTGGATTTAATGCAGTAATACCAGGACAACTAGTTTCAGATCCAGCATTATCACTGGGTAACATATCATTGGGTTGTAATTTATTAACTTCATTAATGTTTAAATATTGAACCTTTTCTCTAGTTCTAAAAATAAAAATTGTTCCTGGATTTGCTTGAGCATACTTATTAGCATCCCAAAGTCCAACGCGATCCACAAATCCCCTATCGGTTGATATATAACCGACTCGGATATCACATTTAGTTGCTGGTCCAAAAAGATCGAAAGACATATATTAGTTCTTTATAACAGTTATTTATTAGTACATATTAAACTCAGCTTCTTGAGCAGCATTCTCCTCAAGTGCTTCAGAGATATCACTCTCAGTAACTCCCTTTTTAGTCAAATCAACATCAGGTGTACTCTTATTTGGTTCACCGAATGGAACTTGAGGTATTCTTGGAGCCTTCTCATCAATATACTCTTGACCTCTCTGTACAATACCTTGAATATGCTTAAGAGAGGCTTTTTCCATTGCCATTGGACTAGGTAAAGCAGTTTGTGATTGAGCTCCACCACCATCACAAAGAGTATAAAAATCAGAAACCGCAGGATTGGGTTTCTCTTCAAAAGGAAAAACATTCATCTTAATATTTTCAAAATTAAGAGCAGAAGTAAGACTCCCTTTAATATTTCCTAATTTAGAAAACATACTTGTCATCCCTCCACCTATATCAGAAACAGAACCAAAAGCATCTCTCAAAAATCCATCAATACCATTAATTAAATTGTTATTTGTATTATCAATTATACTCTTATTAACAGATAAAATAGTACCTATCATATCTTCAGATGTACACATGGGAACTTTAGGACGTGCTTTTAATTTTGGAACCTCTCCAGGAGTTGAAGTATCATTAACACCAGCAGAAGAAAAATTATCCAACATATCATCCAATTTTAATGTTTTACTAATTACACCTTCAATTAATCCAGCATTACCTCCAGTAATTCCATTATACGTTGATAAAAGATTTTGGCCAATACCATCCTTAACATCAAGAAACTCCATTCTCTTAAATGCAGGTAAAGCAGAAACTGCCTTAGTCATTTCCTTATTAATTGCTTTTTGACTATATTCCATCATCTTATCCATTACAGGTTTCATATACTTTGATTGTCTCTTAGAAGAATCATTAATCATCTTCTTTAAATCTCTCATCCCTTCAGACATAGAAACTGCATCAGTATAAC
>Ga0105189_1000026_pt1 | contig 13956 bp, 15 predicted proteins | sample Virmet3438_5245_FD_90058 | JGI IMG/M metagenome (GOLD analysis project Ga0105189, IMG submission 90058) | Marine viral communities from the Southern Atlantic ocean transect to study dissolved organic matter and carbon cycling - metaG 3438_5245 | ecosystem: Environmental > Aquatic > Marine >...
ACAATATCTTGCAAACTCTCAAACTCCTTAAGATGATCTATATCATATAATAATTTAGAGATTTGATTTACGACTAAAGGTTTTTCATTCACCGCAGCAGATTTAAGTGCTGATCTGATACTACCTTCTGCTTCAAGTAGATAATCTATTGTTTGTTGTGATAGTGCCATGATTAATAACGTGATGGGATTTGTGTGTACTCATAACCATATTTATTTAATGCCTTCTCAAACTCTTCACCTTCAAGTTCACCGTTCCAATACCTACTCTCTTCACTTGATAATGATATGCCAGGTATTGCCTCGTATGTTGTCAACGGAATCCATGCAGGTTCCTCATCCTTAAACTGAACTAATACTTCAGTTACATTCTTAGAAAGATACTTATAGTACATCTTTCTTGTGTTTTTAATTGGATTGTTCATAATTACCCCTGCCATATCATATCTGGCATTGCTTGTGTACCTGGTCTATTCACGATTAATAATATAAAATATCCAACAAACCAGATGATGTTGAATAACCATGCTTGTCTCCAAAAATACTTTCGGACTGCCATAGATCTAAGCACTTGAGGTGCTTTGTCTTGCGATCTGAAGATCTGTTCTATTATCAATGCAACAAAAAATCCTATCACTAATGGATAGAATACAAAGTTTGCGAATGACATTATTGAAATTAAAAAAATCATTTAGGGTTACTCATAGATTGTGTAAGGTGGACAACATAATCTCTAATTTCCATAAGTTCATTATAACACTCTTGGTTGTGAGCGCAAGACCTAAGATGATTATCAGGTTTATATAACGACTCTAACATTAAACCTTTAGCACGATCCCACTTTTCATAAGCAGTTTCTTTTTCATCCAGTGATTTCTGATCCTTCATTTAATTCACATTCAGGGGTTTCTTTAAGTAGCATTTCAACTATTTCGGTTTTAGTCTCCGATGACAAGTACCTATCACCACGAACAGTATCTATTATACCCTGAATGTCAGAGCATGGCAACATGGTGGCAACAAGAACAGCAAACACAGCAATATCCATTACTACACTTATTTAACCACTTCCCAATGGTCATCACAAGACTCGTGCATAGAGAACTTGTAACGACCAGAAATAGATGAAAGATACAATTTACCTTGTTGACGTTTTTCTACACGACAAGAGTGTAAACGATCCATCTCACTAGCAAATCTACTCTTAGCTTGAGGAGACTTTGGATTCACGCAAAGCATTTCAGTTTTCATGATCAAAATAAATGAGTGATAACAGATTCAGATACACGAACACCCCAGTTCATTAACCAAACAAAGGATGCAATAAAAATTAATTTCTCAGAAGAGGTAAGATTCACGAAGTTTTTGCTTTTCCATATATTATAACCCCTCCAGTAAGACTGAAGGGGTTTTGTGTGTCAGTTGTTTTTCTGTCTACCATGATAAATGATTTCCTTTCTATCATTATAGGGAATTTTGTCAAAATCACAAAATGACTCATTTGATCTTGCTGGTAAATCGGGTATATCTTTCCCTTGCTGATCCATAATAGAATTAACTTTCCCCAACATTTTATTTCCCAACTCATCATTCATAGTAGTGAGACCTTCTCTTTTTAACTCATCTGTTATCATTTTATAAAGTAACGTACTTCCTTCCACTCCAGTCCACTCCTTACCATCAATAAAGATCCTATCCCATCTCAATTCCTTTTCATTCCAATCATAGTCATATCCACCACCATCACACTCACCACAATTAGGGGATGGAGTAGGGGGATCAAAACGACATGTTTTTTCATTAAATACCCAAGATGGGAATCCTTGATTAGAATCTTTTTTCTCCTGAACCTTCCACATTTCTTTAAAATATTCCTGTTTCTCCTTAATCTCTTCCTCTGTCATCTCAACCGCGTGCCAAATATCAGTGTATTTGCCATCAACTATACCATATTCTAACCCATTGTGAGAATAAGCTAAAGAAATATCAGCACCCACTGTATCATTCCACATCTCATATGGTTTTAAAATAGGTGGATTGTCACGAACGAATTCCATAAACCCTTTAGGAGGACCAAACAAAAAAATGTGATATGGAAAAACATACCATAAATTTTCTTCAGTATTTGGATGTCTCACCCATTTATTATTTTCATCTACTTTAACGTAAAGACGCATTCTTTCTCTTTTTCCCATATAATAGGGATAAGAATTTATTGCCCAAACAGTGGCTCTTGCTATTCTTTTAAACATAATATTCAATAATAACGAATTTATTTATTATACGTCTGCTGTATCAGTATTAGGGAATTGCCTTGTATCACCAGGCCAAATAACACGTACTGCACCATTAGGACCAGTATTTGAACCAAAAGTTCCTCTTCCACCTCCTCCAAATACACCACCTTGTCCATGAGCATAAGAACCATTACCACCACCAGAGGTTCCACTTGGTCCTTCACCTAACATTCCTACTCCACCACCACCTTGGGGATTACTCCATCCACCAGCATCAACGGCATGTTGATTTCCTCCACCACCTGCTCCACCTTGTCCTGCTTGTCCAGTACCACCCCAATAATTTCCACCATTTCCACCATCACCATCATAACCACCAGCACCACCACCTGATCCAGGATCACCTCCTGATGAAGCAGACATTCCTGTTCCACCTTGTCCACCATATCCACGACCTTGACTTGTATATTGTCCACCAGCACCACCTTGAGATCCACCTCTACCACCCTCTCCAAAAGCAGTAGATGTGTTTACAAAATATGAATCTCCACCAGTAGTTGCAGGATCACCAGTTCCACCTTCACCAACTACTACAGTGTAATCTCCAGGTGTTACTGCGTGGTTATTTTTATATCCTGCTCCACCTCCACCTCCACCTGGTCCTCTACCAATACTAGATGCTCCACCACCACCAGCACCAACAGCAAAAACGCTTACTGAACTAGTTCCTGGATTACTCCAAGTATGACTACCCTCTGTATTAAATAACTCTTGTCCTGGAGGTGCAGAACCACCCATCATTTTACTTGCAATTCCACCAGCAAACCCAGCTAATCCTTGCATGGGTGCTTGTTTAGGATACCAGTTGATATTCATGTGTTTAACCTCCTATAGTAATAATAACTCAATTAAGTAAAGTTGGCAACATTAGCCAATACCAAATATCCAGGACTTGTAGAATTCTTTATAATCTGTAGTGTATATACGTCATATCCATCAGCACCACCAGCAGTCGGAGCAGATCCACCGTTCCATTGCTCTGTTACCGCAGATCCATCAACAGTCCAGTTAGCAGAATAACCACTAGCATCTGCAGTTGTTATAACTGTTACAGCTACAGTCTCACCTAGTTTGATTTTGTTATTTAATGAGTAAGTTGAATCCCATCTAATATTTGGAGTACATGTAGTAGTTTCTTCAGTTGTAAAGAGGAATAAATTACCTTTAGCAAGATCAAGGTTAGTGTTGTCACTTAACTTACCTGCTTTAATAAAACATCCTTCATACATTCCACCAGTCACTCCAAGACCAGCAGTGGTAGACATCATACCACTAACTTTCACACCTTCATTAGTAGTCCTAAGTTTTTCACTACCAACCTTAGTGAGAATTACATCATCACCAGAACCAGTTGTCTTTATATGTAAATCTCCTGTGCTGTTATCCATCACAGCATTACTTCCATCATGATATACGTGAAAATCTTGACCACTACCAAATTTTGCAACAACAAGATCTTCAAATTCAAGAGAATTATCAGAAGCATCCCATCTTAAATCTTTACCAGCATTTGATCCATTATCAAAGAATAAATCTCCAGATATGGTTAATCCAGTTAATGTTCCAAGTGATGTAACGTTTGTTTGTCCAGCACTTTGAAGTGTACCTGTTAAATTTGTAGCATTAAAATGAGTAGCAGATACAGTTCCTGAAGATGGATTATAGGAAAAAGTACCATCCATTTCTAGTCCTACATTACCAGTAGAACTTGTTCCATTCTCAACAAATGTAATTAAATTATTTTCATCCGTACTTTCATTATCCGTTACATATACATGAGTGGAATTAGTTGCATTAGTTGCATTAGTAACTGTTATTCCAGCAATGTAGGTGTTTAATGCTGTGCCATTAACTGTATAAGCATCTGCCTCCATTGTGCCATCAATATCCGCATTACCAGAAATATCTAAAGTAGCAGCAGCTAATTCTCCACCTATACCTAAATTTCCTGAAGATGGATTATATGTTAAACCAGTATCAGTTTCTGCTCCTTGAGTTCCAGTAGCACCATCTACGAATAGAGGGTAAACAGTTTCATTAGTACTATTATTAGCACTAACAGTTACGTTAGTTGCTAATGTTGCTGTAGTAGCTGAAGTTGCAGTATCAGCATTACCAGTAACAGCACCAGTAAGAGGTCCAACGAACCCTGCAGCAGTACAAACTCCAGCAGCACCAACCGAGTATGCTACACCAACTTGAAGTTGTCCACCAGATATATTAACACCACTCTTAGCAGTTATAAGACCAACTGAATCTACGTTGGTTACGTCTTCGTATGTTAATGTTCCTGCAACCGATAATCCTGCTCCAATATATACATCTCCTCCAATACCTGCACCACCTGTAACTACTAATGCACCAGTAGTTGTTGATGTTGAACTTGTACTATCAGCAACAGTAACTACAGCAGCAAAGTTTGCAGTTCCATCAACATCTATAACATCAAGATTTGCAGTTCCATCAACATCAATATCCCCATTAGCATCAATATTACCAGTGAATGTTGATACACCAGAAACAGTAACAGTATTAGTTCTTACATTTTCAGTAACCGCAATACCAGTTAATGCAGCACCAGACCCACTAAAACTTGTAGCAGTAACAACACCTGTTACATTAACACCACCAGCACCAGTTATTCCCATTCCTGTAGGAATTTGGAACCCATATGGTAGAGTGGGAGCCGAAGTACCTTCTGCTGCGACAACCCTATTTACTCGAATCTCAGACATTGTTTGCTTGTTCCTTTCCTATAGTTTATTTATTAAAAAAATTACCCAACAGATTAGAAAATACTTAGTACGTTAGTAACTAATGTAGTTCCTGCTCCAACGGTAAACGTTGCTCCTGCTCCTAATACAACTCTTCCTTCACGCATAAATGCCATAAAACCAGAGGTAGCATCAGAATCAACTCTTACAGAAGTTGCTGCTGCTACATTTAAAGTATCAGAACATTTAAAGATATGCAGTAAAGGACTCCCCTCAGTTTCACTTAATGCAGTACCAAGACCAGCAGATATTCCATCTAAACCTGATCCATCTCCTATAAAACTACCAGCAGTAACACTACCAGTAACGGTAGCAGAACCTGATACATTAATATCTACTGTTGTAGTAATACCTTGTACGTTTAGATTTTCAAAGGTAGATCCAGCACCAGTTACATTTATATCTGAAACTGTTAAACTAGCAAATGACCCAAATCCACTATTAACATAAAGATTACTACCTACAGTAAAATCATCTGTTGCATCAGATACGTTTGCAGCATTAAATGCTTTATATGCTACTACCTGAACTGTAGATCCTACTCCAACAGGAGTAGATAACACAACCGTTTTTCCATCAGTTGCTGCATAATCTAAAGGACTGATTAATTTTATACCGTTCCTATAAACATCTACATATCCAGGATCATACCCAGAACTAAAAGTAAATGTTTTTCCTGCTCCTGTTGGTTGAAAATATTGTTTAGCAATAACTATTGACGAATCACCAGGTGCTCTTCCAATATAACCGTTACGTGATGCACTCATATTAGGTTACCCCCTTTAGGATACTGCAAGTTACGTCAATTGCATTATCAACATCACAATATACTCGTATCTCATCCATCGTTTCTAACATGGTTTTACCAGCATCAGTAATAATAAATGAACTACCATTAGGAACTGGTATTTTTGCTGCCAATCCAACTTCAGTGGATAAACTATTGTCATAAACTTGAACAGTTAAATTAACTGAAGAAGTAGTGTTGTTAGCAAAACTTCCACCGATTAAAATACTCTTAGTTCCGTCTGATTTATATGCAGTAGTTACTCCCAAATACTTAACAGTTTGGTTTGTAGCAGCAGCAGTATTTGTAGAATCACTGTCAACGGTTGTTGAATTAACTCCTATTACAGTAACTTTAGATCCACAAAGAAAATTTTCAGTATCTACAAGATCACCTACAGCAACATCAACTGTAGATATGCCAGTAATCAAATTAGTTTTTATACCAATAGAACCTGCAGTACTTGTTGATACAATACCACATCTTCCTTTTATTGCATTTGCAAACTGTTCTGCCATCGTTCCTTACTTGTTAATTTTATTTATCAACCGCCTAATGCGATTGCTAGACCCAGAGAGGCACCTGGTTTTACTTGAATGGTAGCAATTCCACTTGTTCCTGCTGGAGTAACAACGATTGCTTGTCCTGTAGAAGATGTAAAGTTGAGTATAGTTCCTATACCCATATGATCACCTTCAGACTGAATACCAATTTGACTAGATCCACTAAAACTAGTAGCAGTCAATACTCCAGCTACAACTACATTTGTAGAATTAAAGTAGGTAATGGTTGCACTAGTGCCAACAGCATCAGTCCAATTTAATCTAGTAATAGTACCAACACCAGTGATATCTAAATTTCTACCAGTGGTCTCATCATAGTTGAGATCACCCGTAAGATTTAAATCACCACCAACTGATAATGTACCAACAATGGTAGCACTTGCACCAACGTTTATGTCCTTATCAACGTAAAGACTATTACCAAATGTACCCAGTCCAGTAAATGTAGATGCACCAGATACAGTTAAACTAGTAGTTGTGGAATAAGTACCAACAAAATTAGCAGAGTGTACCCTAGTAATAGTAGCACTTGTACCTACAATACTGGTAATAGTAGAACTTGTACTTACAAAATCAGTATTAGTTAATCTAGGAATTGTAGCACCATAACCAACCCACAAATCACCAAAAGTAGAAACACCTACAAATGTAGACGCACCACCTACCTTAATATCCTTAGTGATATCACCTCGGACAATAGTACCAACACCAGTAATATTCAGGTTTCTACCTGTTACTTCATCATATACTACATCATCTAAAACATAAAGGTCTCCACCAACATAAAGATCCCCTCCAGTAGTTGTAATACCACCAGCAGAGGATAATGTTGTAACACCTGTTACTCTTACATCACCGAGGAATGTTGAAACTCCTGCTACATGTAAAGTAGTTGCACCGATCCCTCCATAAGAATGGAGAGTATAGTGGGGAACGGACGTACCAATACCAACCCTAGAATTGTCGGAATTGGCAAAAATAAGATCATCACTGACCTCTAGCCCATTTTTGACTACAAAATTCTTATTTACAGCCATAATTCGGGTTCACTCTCCCCCGTGTTCTTAGTCTTATTTATTTATAATATTTTAATTAGCAACAGTTTTTAAACTACCATCATTTTCTACAAATACTCTATATTTTGTACCATTTGCAGAAGTTAAAACCAAACCTTGACTTGTATTTACACCAACAGTAGCAATACCAGCAGTTCCAATAGTTATAGCAGCACCCACTTTTACTTCATAACCAGATCCACTAATGTACATCGCACCTCCCATATTACCATGAGAAGTACACTGATAATAAAGAACAGCAGGTGCATCATATGGAACATCAAATACAATATCAGTTCCATCACCACCATCATTATTAGTTACACCAGTATTATATGCTGTTCCTGATGAACCATTTATAGTGCTTTGTATTCTAAATGGATGACCTCCAGATCTATTTCTAAAGATATACTTCTGCCCTCTAATAAGATTTAAAGTAGGATCGTTAGTATCACTTAGATTACCAGGACCAGTAAATGTATAATGACTTGATCCATCAGCACCAAGAGTCCATACTGAAATAGCAGCATCTATTCCTGTAGCAGTAGCAACACCACTTACATTTAACTGAGCAGGACTAAAAGTTCCTGTATAAAATTCTCCAGTTATATGCAAATTGCCATTAAGAGTTTGTGATGATGCAGCACCAACAATAACTCCAGCAACATTAAAATTATCAATAATACTAAACTCTATAATATCATCAGCAACTACAGTATCAGAAATTAAAGTAACTGTATCTCCATCACTAGCAGAAAAATCTCTTCCCTCTACAAGACGAACTCCATTTCTATACACTGCTAGTTCATTTATCCTGTAACCACCAGTAACAGTAAATTCCGTTTGACCCTCAGTGCAAGCAACACTAATATTTTTCCTTGCAATATTTGGGGTTAATTTTATCGGTCTTCCTATCGCCATCTGAATACTACTATTTTTACTTATTTATATAAAGATGATTATTATTCATCTGCTGTCCTAGTACTAGGAAATTGTCTAGAATCTCCTGGCCAAATAACACGTACTGCACCTTTTGAACCTCTTTTAGCACAATTACCATTGTTACCAGATCCACCACCAGCACCATATAATCCAGTTCCTTCAGCAACATTACTATCACAACCTGGAGCACCACCATCTCCATCAGTACCACCAGATCCTGCTTCTCCTGCTGAAAGAGTTGTGGCTCCACCTTCACCACTAGGACCAAGTCCATTCACTCCTACTCCACCACCAGGAGATCCTATACCATAATTGGGATAACTACCAAATCCACCTCCTCCTCCACCACCAGCTCCACCTGATCCATCACTACCAGCACTACTAGCATTACCACCAGCACCACCATTACCTTGATATCCACCAGCACCACCGCCACCTCCAGCAGGTGATCCACCTCTTCCACCAGATCCACCACCCTGTCCAGTATAACTTCCACCATACCCAGTTCCTGGGTTACCACTATGCTGTCCACCACCTTGACCGTAACGACCTCTTACAGTACCACTGGTATTAAAATATGAATCTCCTCCATTACTATCATAATATGCATTATTTACACCATGCTCTCCAACAACTACTGTAAAACTTGCAGCACCTGTAACGTCAATTTCATTTTTCCATCCAAGTCCACCACCACCACCAGCTCGGTTACCATATCCACCACCACCTCCACCAACAGCAACTACACTAACACTTTTAACACCAGCAGGTTTGCTCCAAGTTGTTGACCCTACTGTATCGAATAGTTGTTGTCCTGGAGGTGGACCTGATGCACCAGCTACCCATGATACTGCTCCACCACCTAATCCGATTTGCCCCTGAAAGGGTTTTTGCTTTTTATAAAAACCAAATTCCACTCTTAAAACCTCCTATTAAGTAGCATTAAGCTTGTTAACAATCACCAAAAATGTTGCTGAAGCTGTCTTAAGTATATTTAGTGCGTATATATCATACCCATCAGAACCACCTTCAGAAACTGCACTACCACCTACCCATTGTTCAGTAACGTTAGAACTATCAATTTGCCAGTTAACAGAGTAACCAGCAGCAGCAGCAGTTGTAATCACATTAACTGTAATCGCATCACCAGTATTCATCTTATTATTTAAAGAAATAGATGAATTAAATCTAATATTTGGAGTACATGTAGTTGTTTCTTGAGTACTAAAGTAATGAATCATCCCATCTTCAAGATCAATATTAGTATTATCACTCAACTTACCAGCAGTGGTATTAAATGACTCTCTAAGTAATCCAGCATAATCAGCACCAGTTGATGCAGTCATGATACCAGTGACTACCACACCATCGTTAGTCGTGGCTAATTTATCAGAATTATTATATGCAATCGATGTTTTTCCATCAGGAACAGCAGTTAAAGCATTTTCACCATTCTTAGCTTGAAGATAAAGTGTACCAGTTGTATTCCTAAGATATGCATGACTTCCATCATGGAATACATAAAAATCAGAATCACTACCAAAAGTTGCAAAAACACTATCACTAAATTCAAGAGCATTATCAGAGGCATCCCATAGTAAATCTTTACCAGCATTTGATCCATTATCAAATGTTAAATCTCCAGTTATTGTTAGTCCTGTTAATGAACCAAGTGATGTAACGTTTGTTTGTGCAGCAGTTTGTAGTGTACCACTAACATTAGTGAACTGACCAGAAGTAGCAGCTAAAGTACCTGAAGATGGATTATATATAAGATTACCATCCATTTCTAGTCCTACATTACCAGTAGTACTTGTCCCATTCTCGACAAAACAAATTAAATTATCTTCATCCGTGGACTCATTATCTGTAACTAATACATGACTAGAGTTAGTTGCATTAGTTGCATTAGTAACTGTAACACCAGCAATATAACTACTTAATGCCGTACCATTAACAGTAATGGCATCTGCTTCAAGAGTACCATCAACATCAACATCACCACTTATATCTAAACCAACTAAGGTTAATAAACCTGTACTTGGATTATATGAAAGTCCTGTATCGGATTCTGCTCCTTGAGTTCCTGTTGCACCATCAACAAATATTGGGTATACAGTTTCATTAGTACTATTATTAGCACTAACAGTTACATTAGTTGCTAATGTAGCAGTATCAGCATTACCCGTAACAGCACCAGTTACATCACCAGTTAAATCTCCTGTAAAACCTGAAGTTCCTGCAACAAATCCTAAAGCAGTGGCAACACCAGCAGCACCAACAGAGTATGCTACACCAACCTGAAGTTGGCCACCAGTAACATTAACACCACTCTTAGCAGTTATAAGACCAACTGCATCTACACTCGTTACGTCTTCATATGTTATTGTTCCTGCAACCGATAATCCTGCTCCAATATATACGTTCTTAGCAATACCTACACCACCATCAATTATTAAAGATCCAGTTGTAACTGATGTGGAGTCTGTGGTATCATCAACATTAACAGCACCACTAAATGTTCCTGTGGTTCCTGATAGAGCACCACTAAATGTTCCTGTGCTTCCTGTTAAAGCACCAGTAATAGTAGCAGCAGCACCTACTTTTATATCTTTACCAATATCAACAGGCGCAGATACAGTAACAATACCTGTTGAAACTATGTTACTGGCGGTCAAGTTAAGATTATCGCTAGCTGCTAGTTCTTGAATTTGACTCGCACTTGAATTAGCGATTAATGGAAATCTATCTGCCATTTTACTTTAGCACTCCTGTATGATTGTATTTAGTTAAACGTTAACGGTGACATTGCCACTTCTGGCAGAAACTGTGAATGAGCCTCCTGTAATAGGAAAAGTAACTGCAGTACCAACTCTCACTCCGATAGTAAGTAATCTAGTAGTTTCAATCGTAGAAATACCAGAACTTACTGGAGTTACAGAAGAAATTCCTGCACCAAAATTAAGAATAGTAGCTGCTGATCCTACTGATGTTCCGTTAAGTTGTAAAACAACACCAGATACAACCCCATCTAAATTTGACCCATCACCCCAAAATTCTGTAGCACTAACTATTCCAGCATTTCCATAAACAGTAACACCAGTACCAACCTGAAGCATACCTTGAGGATTGGTAGTTCCAATACCTAATCGGGCGTTAGTATTGTCAACCTGAATAACTGCACCTTGTGTACCTATTCCAGATCCAAAATCGGCTAATCTACTTGCGTTACTTAATGCCATTATTAGTTTTTTATTTATTTATATTGTAGAAGCCCCTGGAAATACAGGTTCATTGTCAGAAGTTAAAGCTGTAGATTCTATAACAATAAATGCAGTATCATCATTACCACCCACTCTAGTGCCAGTAGATAAAGTAGTGCTAGTAAGAAGAGTTACTTCTCCATTGGAATAACCTGATCCTCCACCTCCACCACCATGTCCACCTAATGATGGACCATCACCACCTCGTGCTCCTGCTCCACCACCACCACTTAAAGAATTAAGACCATTCCCACCATTCTCTCTATACCCAAATCCTGCTTTATATCCCCTATCTATAATTGCTGTACCAATGATTATATCACCATCATAAGTACGAGCCTGTACATTACCCAAATCAGCACAAGGAGCATAACCCTGTTCTGCATAATAATCACCCTGAGTACATTTAGTTAAAAATCCACCTTCATTATTATCATAACTAAAGTTTACTACAGAAGTATTAGATGCTGAAAAACTTTCTTTTGCATAAGAACCAGCAGTACCCATTTCACCAGTAAGAATTTGTTCTCCACCTCCACCACCATTTAATCCCTGTCCACCCTCACCAGCAAGTCCTACTCCTCCACCATCTCCACCTCTTCCACGTCTTCCAGCACCACCACCTCCACCACAAACAGCAATTACGTTTGCTTTACGGTATAATACAGCAGAACCTCCACCACCAGGATTACCTCCCTGTGGTGCAAGATTAGCAGAGTATGGAACTCCTAATTTAATTGTATATTCTGTATCTTTAAGAAGAGTAATTTTGAAAACTGATATTCCACCATGCCCTCTACGTCTACCATATTGAGAATCACCTCTTGATCCACCCATTGTAATCTTTACTTCACTATCTGTTTCAGAAGGATAAAATGAAATTGATCTAGTAGCAGCAGATGTATCAGCACGGAAAGAAAGAGCACCCTCTGATAAATCAACAGTTCCACTAGAATTTAATGTAGTAGAGTTCTCACTAAAACATTCATATCTAATAATATTTCTTGCAGCAGTAACATCATAATCTACAGTATTACTATAAACTGGTGAAGGATTTGCTGTTGGATGTGTTATCTTACATATTATTGTAGATACCCCAATAATTGTAGAAGATATACTAAGTTGTGTGGTAGCAGATCCAGCAACAGTAGAACTATCAGTTAACGCAGTTCCATCTTGTTGCCATTCATATGACAAATTAGAAGTAGTATTATCAGTAGCAGTTGCAAATAAACTAAAAGTATGAGTAAGACCCGTTGCAACTGTCTCTTCTACAGGTTGAGTAACAATAGTTATCTCTGGAAAAACTGTGAGGGTTCCTATTCCAGAGTTTAAAGGTTCATTAGGTGCATTTCCCGTAAAAACTCCACCCAAACTAACCGAAGTGACTCCAGCAATAACTTCAGGAACATAATCAGCTTGAAGATAATATTCCCCTTGGTTTACATCATTACTCAAACTACTTAATGTAAGAATAGTAGTTCCTGCACCAGTAATCGTATTACCAGCAGAAGTTGTGCCGTCAGTTAAAGAACCTAGTCCAACCTTCCACCATCTATAAGTAATAATTCCAAGGTTATTTGGAGAGTTAGAAACATCACCAACCGTAGCAAAAGTTGCAGTAGCAATACCAGTAAAGGTTGCTATTCCTGCAGTACTCGTTGCTACTCCAACAGGATTAGTGGTAAATGATAGGTCAGGACCATTAAGATCAAGACCTGTTGGAACTAAGGGAAACAATGACATTTATTATGCTGAGAAGTTTTGTCCTGTAATTACACCAAAGATGCCTTGATTATCTAAATCTGCTCCATCAAAAATCTTAAAGGAGTAGATGTCAGTCTTGGATGCTGTTGTAGTAACGTCTGGAACAACACCACCTGGCCAGTACACTGATATGGCATCATCATCACCGTTATGTATTGTATTAATACCAACTCCATATCCCCCTGTGCTATTCTGAGTTAATTTCAGAGTAAAGGATTGTGCTGTATTAGTCTTATCAGCATTATATAATCTAATTCTAGAAATATCATCAGTGATTGTACAAATAAATGTACTAGCTTCATTTAGATAAATCTTAACCTGATTAGAAACAACAGTTACAATACCAACTTCTTCAGAAACTGTCTTTAATCTAGTATGTCCTGCGACATCTAATGCTGCTCTTGGTGTTACTGTTCCAATACCTGCACCATCAGTAGTAGTTGCAAATATTGTAGAACTACTTCCTATCTTCAGATTAGTAGCAGTTAAAATACCAATACTCAAATTAC
>Ga0105189_1000027_pt1 | contig 13865 bp, 19 predicted proteins | sample Virmet3438_5245_FD_90058 | JGI IMG/M metagenome (GOLD analysis project Ga0105189, IMG submission 90058) | Marine viral communities from the Southern Atlantic ocean transect to study dissolved organic matter and carbon cycling - metaG 3438_5245 | ecosystem: Environmental > Aquatic > Marine >...
TTCGGAGTTTCTAATGCAGGAGGGGCCAAGGCAGGCCACTCTAGAGGATATATTTGAGGAGGGGCTGCTGGAGCTGAGTGGAGAGAATCAACTAATCAATTCAATGGGGATCAACACAGGATGATAGGGATAATTAGAGTAATACTGGAGATACTGAAAGAGGCTTTTGGTTATGCAAAAGAAACAGAAAAAACACAGATACAGAAGCAGGCTGCTGATCGTCGGTCTGATAAGCGCAGCCGTCTTGACAAGTGGCTGCAAGACCCCGATTCAGTTGGACAACACGAAGACCCTGATCGAGGGGAACCCGAAGGGATTCAGGGACGCGATGAAGAGCAGCCCTGAAGGCCGGCAGTTTGTAGAGGACACTCTGGAGGTGATTATAGATCTAGAGTATGAGATCGAGAAAGCAGTGGAGTGAGCTGGATGCAAATAATCGGACTGAGCGGAACCAAGCGAAGCGGTAAGGATACGGTCTGCCGGCTTATGCAGGAGATCACCAGAAAGGGCCGGCTCAAGCGGGAGGCATTTGCTGACAACCTCAAGCAGGAGGTTGCTGAGATGCTGAAGGTCAAGGTGGAGATGATCGAGCAGGACAAGGAGAGGTTTCGCCCTATGCTGCAGTGGTACGGGGCAGACTACTGCCGGCACTACTTCGGTAAATCCTACTGGATAGATCAGATGTTTGATAAAGTGAGATACAACTACGAGAACAAGCAGATCACTGTAATCACCGATGTCAGGTATCCCAATGAAGCCCACTTTATCCGAAGCAGGGGCGTTCTGGTAAACGTACAGAGAGACACAGGGCTGCAGGATTCACACAGCTCAGAGAACGCCCTGAAAGACTTTGATGGCTACGATTACACAATCAACAACAACGAAGGCTTGGAGGAGCTGAAGGAGAAAGTGCAAAAGTTGTTTTGTGAAATTGAAGCTATTGCCTAGAGTGGCTGTGTTGACTGCGGTCTGAAGAGGTTCTGATTGTCGGTTGACATATCTGTGTAGCCGTCCCCTTTTTCTGAGGGGGCGGCTTTTTTTATGTCTCCAGAAGCACAAGCAACAGCATTCAGTCAGGATCTGGCGAAACTGATAGACAGGTACGCGCAGGAGTTTGAGCTGAATTACGCAACGATCATCGGCGTGCTGCAGATGCACCAGACAGTTTTATCACTGGAGGCTGTTGCCGCCGGAGATGCGGACAAATAAATGCACAGAGAAAAATTAAACGCCAGCGTCCTGCAGGATCTGGCAGATCGCAGCCTCTGGGACACTCGTCAGAGGATGTTTTACGAGATGAGGCATCACGGTCTTCGTCGCAAGACGAAGCCGTGGCCAACTGCCTCAGATGTTCACTTTCCGCTGAGTGACTCAATCATCGAGAAACTCAAGCCCCACTATTTTCAGCAGCTATTCGCTACTGATCTGGTAGCCAGCTTTATCCCCAACAGCCCACAGGTGGCAGAGCTAACCACTGCGGCAGCGCAGTGGTTTGATCACCGCCTCAAGCAGAAGAGCAATCTGGAGACTGAGATCCTCACTGTGATCGACAGCACACTGGTAAGTGGTACGGGGTTGATGAAGGTGATTTGGAATCACCACAAGGGCTGCCTCGATTACTACGCTGTAGATCCTCAGCATCTGATTGTTCCCCCCAACACTAGGAGCTTGGAGACGGCTGACAGGATCACGCAGGTGAGCACCTACACAGTGGAGGCTTACAAGCGTAACAAGACTCTGGATCAGGATCCTGAAGTGCTGGAGCAGATTATTGGCAGCTACGATGAAGAGTCTGGGGATCTAACAACCAGAGAGATCAAGTACCAGCGGGAAGGTTTAACCTTCGACAGCAAGGGCCGGATCATCGTCTGGGAGGTTTACTATCGCTGCGAGGAATCAGGGGAGTGGAGGATCTGCACCTACTCACCTACACAGCCGGATCTGAATCTGCGTCCTGTGATGAAGATCCCGTATAATCACGGCAAGCCTCCCTTTGTCGCTTTCCCTTACGAGATTAAGGATGCCGGTTATTACAGCAGCCGGGGAGTAGTGGAACAGGTAGCTGTATTTGAGGCACAGCTTTGCAAGCTGTTGAACGAGAAGAATGACGCAATGACTCTCTTCAATCAGCCTCTGTACCGTACCAGCAGAGAGATCCCCAACGCCGGCAATATCCGAATGTCACCGGGGCAGATCCTGCCCTACGACATCCAGCCGGTAGCACAGCAATCCCCTCCAATCAGCTTTGATCAGCAGATGAACCTGATGCGGGAGATTGCCCAGCAAAGGATCAGCACGCCGGACTTTGGGCTGAACCAGACGCTTGCCTTTCCAGAGCGCAGAACAGCCACAGAGGTCGAGGCAGTGAGCAGCCTGTACCAGCAGAGTACAGACTTGAGGATGCGGATCTTCCGCATTGCCTTGGGCAAGCTGTACCGGATGAGCTGGAGCCTGCTGCAGCAGTACGATTCAACAGATCTAAACTACTGGTATCTGGACACTGCACAGGAGATCCCACAGGAGGCACTGGGGCAGAACTATACGATCCAGCCAACCGGATCCGCTGATGGGGTTAACAAGCAATTTCTGTTTAACAAGGCAATGAATCGCCTGCAGATGTTCAACAATGATCCCTTTATCAATCAGAGCCAACTCAGGAAGTCGGTGCTGGAAGCTGATGACGCGACACTGGTCAAGAGACTCTTTCAGGATCCAGATATACAAGCGTCTGATCAGGCTGAACAGCAGGCCGAAGAGATCGGCATACTAAGGCTGGGCTTCCCGGCACAAGTCAAGCCGGCTGATGATGATTTGGTGCATATCCAAACGGTGATGCAGTACATCCAGCAACGAGCTGCAGAAGGAGCAGCACCTGAGCCGATAGAGGGGCAGATGCTACAGCAACATTTGGCTGCACACGTTACGCAGTTGAAGGAAAAGGATCCCAAAGCCGGCAGAGAGATCGAGCGGGATCTAAACGAGTTTTTTGAGCAGGCAGCTCAAGCAGCAAATGAAGCGACTAACACAGATATGGAGAACGCTCAGGGCGTTCAACAGGAACAACGGATACCCGCAGCCGCCGGAGTGGACTGATCAGGATACTGAGGCACTAAGAGCCTTCTTCAGTTCCTCCACAGGGGTGAAGTTAAAAGGTTCACTTTTACAGTTGCACTTGCATCAGATGGAAAGACTAATTTCGAGCGGCAAGTCGAACCTGACTTATGAAGCAGGTTGGGCTGGAGGATTTAAGGGTGCTCTTGCATCTATCGACGGGCTAATGGTGAGACAACCAGAAAAGGCTCCGGTAGCTGAGGGAGTGACAGATGACCTAGCTTGGTTATTGAACCCTAGAAAGATCTAAAAATTTATGTCTGACACAGGTACAGTACAAGCTGGTGAGGTAGAAATCACACGCGATCAGCTATTAGGGCAGATTGCCGAAATAGACGGCAACGCCCCCGCGAGTGACACTGCGAGCACCCCAACCTCTGACAACGCAGCAGAGGAACCAACTAGCGAGACGGTCAACGTAGAAGACAAAGCCAAGGAAGAAGCTCCTGAGCCACAGGACGCGCCAGAAGAGCCTTCTGAGGAGAAACCAAAGTCGAAGTATACCAGAGCTAAGAAGAGCCAAGAGAGGGCTAATAAGAGCTGGAAGGAAGTAAACGCTGCCAAAGAGGAATTAAAGGCAGAGCAAGCAAAGTTGGCCGAAGAACGTCAGCAGCTTGAAGCTAAAAAAGCAGATGCGTTTTCAGATATTCAGCAACGTAAGGAAGCCGCACAATTCACCCCAGATGACTACGAGCAGATCGCGAAGGAGTACCGGGAGGAAGGACGCGATGACCTTGCAGAGTTAGCACTACAGAAAGCTCAGACAGCTAGGGATACGATACAGCAGCAGGAAGTTCTCAACGCGCAGAGAACTGTTATGGAGCAATGGGAGGCTAACTTGAGCCAGCAGGTGAAGGATAATCCTGAACTGAAGGATCAAGACTCTGAACTGTACCAATACACTTCTGAACTGCTTGATCGAAAGAAGATTTTGGCAACCTACCCAGAGGGCATTAACGATGCAGTGGAAGCTGCCAAGGCGTTTCTCAAAGCGAAGAAAGCGGATGACTTGGAGGCCGAAGTAAATCGTCTCAAGAAAGAGAACGAGGAGCTAAACGGCAAACTACAACTAAACGGAACAACCGTTGACCAATCGGGTAGATTGGAATCCTTCGACGATATGACAGCAGAACGCCAAAGAAGCGAACTGCTCAAGATGGTGAAGGATCACGATCAACGGGGTGCAGTAATAAACCTATAAAAATAATATAGAACAATGGCAGGAATTACCGATACCGCTTCAACTGGTATAACCAACAGTTTACAAGCGTTTTTTAGTAAAGAACTTCTCAAGCAGATAGTTCAAAACATCGTTCTGGAACAGTTTGCTAAAAAGCAGGCTCTCCCAGAAAAGGCGGGAAAGAACAGTGTGAGATTCTTTCGTTATGTAGAACCAAACACCACTGACATCAAGAGCCTCTCCGAAGGTGACGGTCACACCTCCAACACAGCTTGGGCCAAGGGTGCGTACAAGGAAATGACTCTTGAGTATGTTGACGTAACACTCAGCCAGTACGGTCAGGTGATTGGTATCTCCGACTTGCTGACAGCACAGGAACTGTTCAATCACCTTGAGCAGGCTACTACTGTCAACGGTCAGGACGCAGCTCTGCACTTGGATACCAAGATCGCATATACCTTGGGTGATGACACTTCTATCACCGGAGGTACTTCGATCACATCCAACAAGATCAGCCGATTCGCAGGTGCTTCAGGTTACTACTCTGCAGCCCCAACCTCTTCGCAGGTGATGACGGGCTTGGAGTTACTGGACACAGCTACGGCTCTGAAGGTCAACAACGCTCCGACCACTAATGGCTACTACACTGCCGTTGCTGATCCGCGAGTGTTGCGTGATTTGCAGAATGATTCTGATTGGATCAGCTCACGCCACTACGGCGATCCTGATGCGATTATGAAGGGTGAAGTTGGTCGCTATGCAGGTATCCGCTGCATCGAAACAACCAACGCCTATCAGACTGAGCACGGCGCTGCTGCTGCCAAGCGAGTCACTTACAACGGATCCGGTGGGGTTTACTCCACGTTTGTTTTTGGTGACCAAGCCTTCGGTACTGTGGATCTGGCTTCTCAAAGCCCCTACGCTCCGAAGATGCAGATCGCTCAGGGGCCGGACAAGACTGATCCGCTCGCACAGCTCACCACTGTTGGCTTCAAGACCTACTACGGTCAGAAGATCCTGCAGCCTAAGTTTTTGGCTCAGGTCTACAGTGGTACAAACTACAGCTAAGATTAACCAACTGGGAGGGGGTAATTCCCCTCCCAGTTTATACTTATGCCAAACGTAATGATACCAGCAGCCAGCTTAATGATGGCTGGAGAGGACGGTGAGATGCTCTCACCGGAACAAGGTGATGCAGTGTCCTTCACTATCGAGGGAACTGTATCAGGTGAAGACGGTGATATGCTTGAGATCGCTATGGAGACTGTAAACGGAGAACCTGCTTACCCAGAGGAAACCGTTAAGGAGGAAGTAGTGGAGGAAGGCCCAAGCCGCGACGAACTAATGGCAGAGATGGTAAAAATCGACGCTGAGGGAGGAATGATGTAATTATGGCTGATAAATTCATAGGAAGCACACAACGGGGCCGGATGCTAAAAACAGACGGCGGTGACGCAGATGCCAAGCCGATAGAGATCGAAGTGATAGGAGACGGTTCTGGGGCTAACTTAGCCACAGAGTTTATCAAGTTCACTGGAGAAATATCTGGTAGTGCAGAAGACGGCAGTAGTCCACTGACCACTGTAAACGTAACCAATAACACAGCAAGCGGGGGCGTTCTCGTTTCTGTTAACGGCACGAAATACTGGATCCCAGTATATGCCACTGCTTGATTATAAGAATACCGAGACGGGGGAGGTTAGGGAGTTCCTAGCCTCTCCTGATCTTGTTGATTTTACTGAAGGAGGCCAGAAGTGGATCAAGGTGGAGTTACCCACAAGTTTCAGCTTCGGAGGCCAACACAAACCACTCACACAGAAGCAGGAAGTGAAGCAGGCTTGCAGGTCTGCAGAGCTAAACTCTAAGGGGTGGAAAAGCCGTTACTCAAAGCGGCAAATGAAAAAAATTTGGAATTTATAAGACGATGAGTAGACAGAACGATGCTTTGGCCAATTTTGGCGCGACAACTAACGAGGAGTTAGCTGTAACGACTAGCAGCACTGTACCGGTAAACACTGATTTAAGATCAGAGTGTTCTCCGGCATTTCTGCTGTTGCAAAACGTAGGGACTGTTCCGGTCTTCTACAGACTAACACTTCAGAATGACGCGCCTAATAGTTGCAACACTGCAAGCGGGAAATACACAGGAATATTAGCAGCAGGCAGTTCTGACGAGGACGGCACTGGGGGAGTTATAACATTTGCAGGTTATACTGGAGGGTTAGCGTTTTGCACTAAAAGTGGCACGGGTAAGGTTAACATTGCCTTCAGCGGCAGACTAGGAGAATAGCGATGGGCATTGCCAACATAGTAAACACTTCCGGTGGAGGAGGTGGAGGAGGAAGTGAGATAATCACGAACCTAGTCAACTCAGTTGACGGTGCTGGGCTAAGGTTGGCCAGTTCTGCTTCAATCAAATGCAATGATGTCGCGGCCAACAGGTTCGGCACTGCTGACTTCAGTGTTGAGTTTGTTATCAGTCAGAACGCAGAGGCAGTAAACTCTGACATATTTACATCTAGTGCTGACTACACAACTCCGGCCAGCCCACAGGCCAAAAGCGCAGCGGTAATTAGGTGGGACGTTTCAGGTAATGGAAACCTGAGCCTAATATTCTTTAACTCAACAGGAACCGGAACTACCTACGACTTTGGCGTTTCGCTAACTGCCGATGTTGACAAACCGACTCATTTTGTTGTTTCGGCAGACAGAAGCGCAAACGCTGTGCTGTTTAGGAACGGGGCAGAGGTAGCGTCTGTTGATATTTCAGCATCAGCATCTGAAAACATTGGAGTGGGAGGCTACCCTGCTGTGGTGGGCTTGCCTAATATTCTTGGCTTTAAAGGCAACATCTACAGACTGCGAACCTACTCTAAACTACTGAGCAGTGACGAGGCCAAGAACGTCTTTGATCGGGCAGATGTGCCAACTGCACTAGTCAGCAACCTGCTGCTCGATCTGGATTGCGCTTATGCTAATCCAACACAGTCAACAGTCATTCAGGACAGAGGCCCGAATAACCAAGACGGTACTCTGAACGGTACGATCACCCAGACGAATGTCATCAAGCAACTTAACAGTGTCTCAGCACGAATCGGCACTACTGCGGCGACTCCTGTGGATGGTCAAATAATCGGACAGCATATAGTAGCTGGCGACTCAACAGAAAATCACGCTTGGTTAGCGACAAAATCAACTGCCGGTTATTACTCCGGCATTAAGCTAACTCGCGGGGCTGGGACGTTTGCCGATGATGCTAATAATAATTTTGGTTTCATCGTGAGTGACATTGGGCTATCGGCCGCAAAATTTACATCACCGGGCGCAGACGTTACGGGGCGCAGCAATTTACTCAACATAGACTCCAGCGGTCGCGTTGGTGTGGGTGTATCCCCCGGCGCGAAATTGCACGTTTCGAGCGGCACTACCAACAACCTTTCCGACGATTTATCAGAGGTTCGATTTATCGGCCCGGACAAAGCAATAACCGGTGAACAGGCGAATGTTGTCATCCAAACAAATGACGATTTTGCTATCAACAAAGGCGGCTCAATCGCTCTTGGGGGAAGGCATACAACCTCGTCAACTAACGGCGCAAACTTTGCACAAATTTCCGGTCGAAAAGAAAACGCAACGACCGCAAATTTCGCGGGTTATTTAGCGTTCAGCACATCCGATGCGGCTTCCGATATTCACGAGCGGATGCGGATATCCAGCACCGGAAACGTGCAAATCGGAACCGGCAGTTTAGCCGCAATTGGAAGCGGCCCAACGCTTGGTTTAGTCGGTGCTGCGCCAGAAATCACGCTGCGAGACAGCGCGACAGGCACGCCTTATGCGGTGATGCGGACAAACGACAACGGCAATCTGATTCTTGAAGCAGACTCAGGTGACGATGCTGCTAGTTCTCAAATAGAATTTAAGGTCGATGGTGCGACTGCGACAACGATATCCAGCACCGGCTTGGCCACGTTCAGCAATGGCATAGCGTTCAGCCAAACCAACACCAGCGCAACCGGCGCGACTGCTGATGCGTCAACGCTTTCACACTACGAAGTCGGTCGATTTACTCCAAAGTATGAACCCTCAAGCGGTAGTGATTTCAATGCAATAACCTACGGGTTCCAAGACGGTCATTATGTGCGGGTTGGCAACATCTGCCATTGCACAGTTCATATGCGAACGACAAACGTAGATACCACAGGAATGACCACCTCGGCGTCGCTTATGCTAGGAGGGTTGCCGTTTCCAGCCGCAACAGTGACAGGTACGGGGTATGCATTTGGCGTAACTTCGATTTCACAAGGTTTCGCAAGTAACAACCCCAGCAACATCAAAATCTCTGAAGCGGCAAGCGTTGCGATGATTCAACACTCGAAGTTAAACCAAAACGTGACAGTCGCAAATATGACTGCTGGCGCGGCTACGGGTAACTTCATCGGAGTTCAATTCATTTACCAAGTTTAACAAATGGCATTATCAGAAACACAAATCACAGGAGAAATGAACGTGGCAGAGAACGGCGTGATAAGCGTCCGAACTGATAACGTGATTTCTAAAACAGAAGGCGACACAACAGTCGAAATTAGCCGCAGTTTTCATCGGCACGTTATCGCACCAACTGATGACGTAAGCGGCGAAGATGCGCGGGTTCAAGCCGTTGCTAACTCGCTTTGGACAGACGAGGTGAAGGCAGCTTACACCGAATCGCTACCGACAGCAGAACCGGTGGCAGAAGAATCTAGCGAGGAGTAATTTATGATAGAGATAGCAGTAACACCCACGGCAACACTCAATGCGTCGAAGGTCGCAATCCAACTGAACTCCGCACAGGAGTTCGGAATGCAATTCTCGGTAGCCGCATTTGGCAAAATCACAGATGCGGAAGGCAACGAAGTGTGGGGACAGAACCCGCTCTACTCCGGTCTGCTGAACGTGACCGGCGATGCTTGGAACAACTGGGGCAGCGACAAAGACGATGCGACCTATGTTGGCGATTTAGCTTTGGCCCAGCTTGGCCTCACTAGAGCACCAGAAGAAGCTCCAGAGGCTCCTGCTGAAGAAGCACCTGCAGAAGAGGCCGAAGAAGAAGCTAGTGAATGACAAACCTAATAGAGCAGGTAAATGTTGATCAGTTGGCAGAGCAGGCAATCGGACACTACGGTTGGCTGCTGGTTGCCGCTTTTGTAACACTGCTCTTTAAGGATGTTCTTTTTAATTTCGTACAAGGGATTCTAGTTTTTTGGGGGAGCAACTTTGAGAACGATGAGATCCTTTATATCAGTGGCCGGCAGGCTAGGGTGATAAGGCTGGGCCTCACATCCTGTACGTTTTTCCTCACCGACAGGCAGACGAAGATGATAGTTCCCAACAGCCAGCTCAAGGAGCTTGTAGTGGAGAAGAAACTACCAACTAACGGGGGAGAGGAGTACCTGCCTAAAGGTAGTGAGAAGGGGCCAATGAGAATCGAGCTGACAAGTGCAGAGGACGAATAAAATAACCCTAATAATCTTCTTGGCGGTAGTTGCCTATTTTGGCGTGCTGCTAACTGGCTGCATCAATTTGGATAAGGTTAAGACGCTGGAGATTGATACTCCCTTTGCAGATTTCGAGCTTATAGGGAAGGAAGCAGGTGAGTGAATTTCGACGATTTAAAGGTGCTTGCAGTCTCAGCGGCAGGAGTGGGGAACTGGGCAATAAATATAGACTTAGGTTTAAAGATAGTACTCACAGGTTTGAGTATTGTTTATGTGATTTTAAAGATTAAACAATTACTAAAGAAAGAATAATAAAGATGTTAAAGAGCAAAACAGTTTGGGCCTCTATTACGACCTTGGTAGCCGTAGCCGCCTCGGTGGCCACAGGTGAGGCAACTATCACAGAGGGGCTACAGATAGCAGTACCTGCGATTCTTGCGTTGTTCCTGCGTCACGGTATTGCCAAGACACAGGATGCCGCAGAGGCAGCCGCAGAGGCAGCCAGCAGCACAACACCAGCACCCAAGAAGAAGGCAGCAGCTAAAAAGGCGTAAGCTATGGGAACCTATTTGACCAAAGGGGAAACCTTTGCCACAGGCAACACTGTTACGGCTGCCAAGTTAAATAACTTGGTGGACAACGCCACAGTGACAGCCGGCTCAATAGGTTCCACAGAATTAGCTACGAACGCTGTAACTGCTGACAAGATCAGCACTGCATCCCCTCAGCCGGTGACTACCGGCACAATAAGGGACGGAGCAGTAAGCAACGCCAAGCTGGCGGCTATGGGATCCCAGACTGTTAAGGTCAGGGCAACCAACAGCACAGGAGACGCTAGTGACTTGGCAATGATAGGGGGAGGAACAAACGGATCCTCTAAGATGCTGGTAGGCACAAGCGACAGCATCAACGCTGTAGAAGCCAGCCAGTTCAAGCTGGTCAACAGCAGCAATGCAGATGTCACCAACAACACAGCGGCAAAGCTGAGGCTGCACACTACGGCAGTATCAGATTGGGACACTGTAGCAGCAGCCACTGACGTACACGATGATAACGATAGGCTGCTGATCTATGACGCTGATGGGGTATCTGCCTCTGTTGCATCACTGAAGCAGATTGCCCCCAAGAAGCTCCTGCAGAGCCTGCCGGCTTCAACAGCAGCCACAGGTGTTTTGAGAGTAGCCAGTGGGGCTGCAGTAACGGATCCCTTTAACGCTACAGTGGTAGAGGATGCCCTTACACCTACGCAGGCAATTAACTGCCCTATATTTGCAAAGGCTTGGGCAAGCATAAGCAGCTCTTTTCTTTACACAGCAAGCACAGGTAATTTCTCCTTAGATAATTCTTACAACATTGGTACAGAGCAATCTTCTGGAACACTTACAAGTGCAAAGAAGTACAAGATAATAGAATACAAGAGTGGAGACGATTTTACCAACGTAGGAGCTTCTTCAAATGCAACTGGTCAGCAGTTTGTGGCTTCAGGAACAACTCCTACAACTTGGACGAACGGCAGCAGATTGGTTCTGGTTCCGATAGTGGCTAGCCAAGGCGTAATTGAATTTAATTTTTCAGACGCTGCACCTTCAGACGATTATATCGTTCTGGTTACAAACGCAGTCTCAAAAGCCACAGGAAGCGGGGGGGAAGCCTGTTGGCCTTATGTAGATAATAAAACTACAAGCGGCTTTCGAGTCACATTGCGAGAAGCGAGTGACGGATCGGATTTGCAGACCCCACAGGTTTGTAAAATCCTAGTATTTGGACTTGGCTAATGACACTTCTCGAAATAGCGAACTACGTATGTAATCTGGTTGGTAAAACTGACAGCACCAGCGTCACCAGATGCAAGGAGTACGTTCGACAGCATCATCAACTGATCTACGATTCAGCACTCTGGAGGGAGAGCTTGGAAGTGGACAGGGTGACGATGCAGCCGGACGGTAGGATCGTTTACATCGAGGTCACTAACGGCGGCAGTGGTTACACAGCAGCCCCTACTGTTGGCTTTACGAGTTCAACAGGTAGCAGTGCAACAGCCACAGCCAAGCTATTCAACGATTCAGTGGGGGAGGTAGTCCTTACCAATCCCGGTCAGAACTACGAGGATAATCCTACAGTCACCTTCACAGGAGGATCCGGCACAGGAGCAGCAGCAACAGCCTACGCCTCCGGTTACGGTGACACAGTGGTGATGCCCCAGAACATTGCCAACGTCTTGGCAATCACAGCAGACGATGAAGAACTTATCCCCTCCGAGATCATCACCCAGTTTATGCAGGATCCGACATCAATTAACGAAAAAGGAACTGCTACTAAATTTTCTCCTGTTTCCAGTGTGGGTATTAATTTTGATCTCGTTAACGGCAGTCTTTACTTTGAAACAGTTGATGCTGCAGATGCTGGGAAGAAGGTCGAAGTAGTTGGCCGGCTGAAAGGTGATCCTAATCGGATCTACAAGGAGACGGTAACACTGGCAGCCAGCCCTTCGGTGAATGTCACTTTCGAGAGCTACTCAGAGATTACCTCACTGAGTAAGGAGGAGACGGCTGACACAATCATCGTAAAGAACATTACCGGCTATAATAAATTTTACTGGAACGCTTGGGAAACCAAGAGCGAGTTCCAGAGGGTCAGGTTGTACAACCGCCCAGAGTTCGATCAGGCAGAGCCAATCCAGTTGACGATCTTGGGCAAGAAGAAGATCCGGCCTCTAGTGGCTGACACTGATGCCCCTATGATCAGCGGGATAGATAACGCACTGATCAAGTACGGCACTGCTGATATGCTAAAGCGTCAGCGGCAGTACGGCAAAGCCCAGCTTGAAACAGGTGAGGGCGATAGGTTGCTGGCAGTGGCGAGAGACGCAGAAACAAATCAAACAGCTAAAGTAATGAGGATCACTCCAGAGGATCTCTCAGGAGCCTATACCCGAAATGACTTTAGCTTTTAGAGATGCCTGTCTATTTCAATGATGCTCTTGACGATACGCTGCTGTACGACAGGCAAGCCAGCTTCATAGGCGGCCAAGTCTCCAACTTCAGAGAGAACCTTCTCAACGAGTCACAGGCTGAACTGATCAAGGATCTGGCTCCTGAGATCAACGGGGTACTCAAGACTCGCAGGGGCTTCCACAGATTTGCCAACCTTCTAGGTAGCACAAGCAGCAGCACCAACGTGCAGACGCTGCACTTCTTTGATTCCGACAGTAGAGAGAGATTGATAGCTGCAGTAAACGGCAGTCTCTACGAGATCGAGAGCAACGGCACAGTCACAGCAATCAGTGCAGTAGCCGGCTCTCTGGATCCAGCATCGACTCCTGCGTATATGTGTCAGATTGCTGATAAGATGTATTGGAGCAGCGACAGCAGCAGCAACAAGATTTTCGAGTTAAAGTATTCTGGCGGGGCTTGGGTGAAAACGGTTAGCACAGATACAACCTACCCGGCAGATGCAAAGTACCTGATAGCAAACTCTGGGCGAGTGTTCGCTTACGATCCCAGTGGCAACCAGATTTTTGTTAGCACTATCCTCCCAAATTTAGCTTCTACGAGCACTCTGTTCACTACCGGGGGAACTACTATCAACCCCTTCAAAGTAGGCACAGGAGCCGAAACTGTGACGGGAATGTACTCTTGGGTAGGCACTAACGTAGTAGTCTTCTGTGAGAGTAGTGTTTATGTGGTGGACACCAACCCACTGACAGCAGCGGCAGCTTCAGCCGGCAACGCTACCAGCACCTTCACGATCCGGCAGGTTAGCAACAAATCAGGAGCTATAAGCCACAGGGCAGTGGCACAGGTAGGGGAGGATCTTCTTTACTTGAGCCGGGACGGAGTAAGGAGCCTCAAGCGCACAATGGCAGAGGAGATGGTAGCCGATACAGCCGGCGTGATCAGCTACCCGATTCAGGATCTGATTGATCGGATTAACTGGAGTGCAGCAGTGCAGAAGGCTGCAGCAACATTCTGGGGAGGCAACTATCTGCTTTCTGTTCCGCTCGATAGCAGTTCAGACAACAATGCCCTGCTAGTCTACAACGTAAACACTAACTCTTGGGGAGGCTTCTGGCAGGGGAATGCCAGCTATCAGGTCAA
>Ga0105189_1000030_pt1 | contig 13598 bp, 25 predicted proteins | sample Virmet3438_5245_FD_90058 | JGI IMG/M metagenome (GOLD analysis project Ga0105189, IMG submission 90058) | Marine viral communities from the Southern Atlantic ocean transect to study dissolved organic matter and carbon cycling - metaG 3438_5245 | ecosystem: Environmental > Aquatic > Marine >...
ATATTTTCTACTGTACCATTTGGCCCTTCTTCAAGAGCTACCATGTATTGAGGAATTGCCTGGAAGGTTATTGGGTTACTTTCATCGCCGGGCTGTATAAGCATTACACCAGTCCCAACGCAGAGATCCATTAAAAACTCTCCCATTGCCAGATCAAAGTTTGTCTGCCTCAACAGGGTAAAAAATTTCTCGGTGTAATTCTGGAGACCCTCCCGAACTACATCTTTCTGTTCCTCTGGAATGTCTGTACCAGGTTGCAAGTCCATCCACTGCTTGTCAGGCGGGAATAGCCCGGACTGAATGCGGTTGGCAAATCTTTGCACACCAGCTACCGCAGTAGAGTCAAAAACTTGCGCCCCTTTGTGACGGCCCCCTACTTTTCCTTCATGGTAACCGTCATATAAATTTCTTTGGGGAAGGCCGTAGATGTAACACTGTTCGTAGAGATCACGCCAGTTTTCTTTTCGAGACCAGGCGGCCTCGTATCTTTTCTTTAACGCCCCCGCCGACATTTTCATTAGGCACGCCTCACTGGTGGCCCAAGAGTTGTTGCCAGTCCTTGATCGGGTTGCACGCCTTCACCTGTTATACCCAAAGGTGATCCGGCGATGAGGGGTCTGGCTCTGCGCCGTCTGGCTCTCATTCTGTCCCCCGCTTGCTGAATAGCCGCACTATCGCCCGTACCTATTGCACGCAAAGCAGTCTGCAAATCCCGGTTGTCTGCTTTTTGTCTCGGTGTAAATACTGATCTCACAGCCGCCACTGCACCGCCCATTATACTGTCCTTCCTTGAGATTCTCGGCTAAAAGTCGGGCCGAAGGTTGATTGAGCGGGGACACCCTCATAAGGATTTTCCCGCATTCCAAAAATTAATTGTCTGTTTCCGGCACTGCGCCTGGCTCTTTTTCTGGCGGCAATTTCTTCGGCAGACTGCCTCTCCTGTGCCTCCAGTCTTTCCTCTTGTTCTCGTTGCCGCCTCAGCAGTTCGGGGTCTGGCCCTGGAGCCGCTGGCATTTTAGGTGCAGAAAATAAACCGCTCATTCTATGTCCTCGCAAACATGATAAAATCCTGACCGTCCGGGCCATACTTTTCCAAACGACCTTCTTCCTTAAAGTACAATGTTTTTATCCATTTGAGAGCCAGAACATTTTGTGAATGTACAGTGACCTGAAGGCGTACAAGATTTAACTCCGACATAAATAAATCAAACATATGCTTGGTAACCCGGTGGAAGGGGCGTGCTATATCTGTCAAATTGACATCAGTAATTAACCAGCATTCCGCTACACCCTCCCAGAGGGGTATGCATCCAAAAATACCTACGGGTCTGCCGTGATGGACAGCGGCATAGGCTGGCCCCATTTTGGAATAACCTTCTAAAATAGTCGGAAATTCGGGGATGGTGTCAAAGAAAACTCTGTCATGCTCCCGGACAGTCATCATACCTACTAGGGCGGGATGAAACTCTATAATCTTGGGGTCTGTAAGTTTGTAGGTCTCGTTTATTTTTTCTACATCATTAAGCAAAGACATTAAAATCCGTCATGGCACTTGGCTGTCTTGTCCAGTGAACTGGAGCCTTGGTCATCCTCTTGTGTTCCCCGCCGCCCAGCATCAGGTATCCAAATGCATCGCCAACGTGGGAGTGTTCGTTTTTGTTGGGAACGTCCTTGAACCTCTCCTGGCCCGATCCCATCGACACCCTGGAGAAGTGATAGCCCCCAGCTAAAGCCTTCCGGGTACGACTGCATTTTTTATTTACCAGAAGACCGGGTTTTTTGTCTATAAACCGAATCATCGGGGAAGCCATAGCCTCTCGCCGTGTCTTCCAGTCATTGGTGTGTGTCGGTCTCGCCATCAGGCCAATAGTCTTGAGATGGTCAAAAGCTGTTACTTCATAAATTTGATCCCTTTGCTGACCAGCCGGGTCACCCCACACCATAACCTCGGCGTTAGGAAACATTGTCTCTAGCTCGGCCTTTAACTGATTGCCGAATCTTTCCAGCCCCATGTCAAAGGTTACCAGTTCGTGAATTATTCGCCACTGGCCGGATACAGTGCGTTGACCGAAGACTGCCGCCGGGGTCAATCCAAAGTCCAGTCCTATCTGCAAGGGCAGAGCGGGATCATATTCCAGCCCCTCGTGGGTCATCAGTTCATCATCGTATTCCGGCGTAATGGGTTTACCTTCCTGGACATACTGATATTCACCCTTGGCATAGCACCTGATCCAGTCAATTGTCTTGCCTCCAACTAATTGATCGTAGTAACCGCCGGGCAGATTTTTTAAATTCTCTGCCGCCGGGTTTGTCATCCACCACTTGCCAGCCGAATTAACAAAGCCGTTGAACTCCGGCTCTTCGGGCAAGTCTTCGTGGGGTACTTCAATAACTCCGGCGGGTTGTCTATAGAATTTCCATGCATATTTTCCAAGGGGGGCTTCCTTGCCCTCGGCCAGTCTGTACCAGTAATGGTCATCGTGCATGGGGTTGGTGTCCATCCATATTCCCCGCCACGATGTACCGCCGTCAGCCTTGGAGGGATATCTGCCCACCCGGTGGGTCAGACCGTCTATAATTGCCTTGGGCAGTTCTCTAGCCTCATTAATCCACGCCCCGGTCAGTTCAAGGGATAGAAGTTTCCGCACATCCTTGGGCTGATCCAGGGCAAGGAATATCACTTCACAGTCTATGCCGTGGGCCTCTCCCCTGGGGGGTAATTTAATATGGTGGGTTATGGGGGGAGACCAGTGCGCCCGCCCCCAGATATTCTCCGGGAATATTTCCATCCATGTCTTCAAGGTAGTAGTGCGAAGCATTGGATAGCTGTTTCTGACTACGGCAAAACGGGAATAGCGGATACCGTCCCGCGGTGACGGCTTCTGCTTGACTGCCCTAAGCATTATTTCAGCGGCACAGGCGTAGGACTTGCCGGAACCTACTGGCCCCATAATTCCCCTGACAAAGGAATTGTTATTTAAAAATTTCCATATTGTAGGGGCTGTCGAAAAATCCAGATCAAGGGATGCGGAGTCTTCCATCATTCCTCCTCCAGGTGGTAGGGACGATTGCCGGGAACAAGTTTATAGACAATAAACGGATCACCTTTGGAATCGTAAATCGGGATTTGTTTGGCATCAGGGCTGGGTTTTTGCCTGTCTACATAAATCCATTCCATGTGCGGGTTGCTGTTGGTCTGCCTGGTAACCTCATCCAAAAAATCTTTATGCTCGGCGTACCACATCATTTTCGTTACAAGGGAAAAAATGAGAAACATCTAATACAGCGTCCAATATTTCTTCATGGTTTGTCTGTAGCAATCCAGAATAGAATAATATTCCCAGTATTCATTCTTCATTGTGGATGGATCATCTGGAACAAACCGCCCCTTTTTTGTCCTGGCTCTCCGTTTTATTTTAGCCATCAGTAGGGAATACCAAGAAACAACAGCATTAAAATACTAAGAATCATTTTCCGTCCTTTCGGTTTCGGGTTGGGCTGTCTCACCGTCACAGCAATCCAGCAATGAACGCTTGCACCTTCCACATTCGTAGTGGCTTTGTTTAAAAATTGGCCTAGTCCAGGAGCCGCACCAATCGCAAATTTGAGGATGTAAACTCATAGCTGATACCACTGCATATCCAAAACTCACAAAACCACTACAAACACAAAAGTAAGAATAATTAGAAAAATTATCCCGGCTATTGATTCATATTTATCAAACATCCTTTACTTCCTCGTATTCAGTCGTGACCACATCCGGCCCAACCATTTTGATACCCACGACAGAAGGTGTTTTGCTTTCTGCTGGCATAGGCTCCAGTAGCCCCGCACTTTTTGCCAGCACCTTGAGGACGCTGACTTTATCGTGCATTTCAAGTTCGAGAACAGGTTCACCATTTTTACTCCTAGTTACCCGGATTTTTTTAATGGCAGAGGCCGTAGCGTCCGGGATATCCGCAGACGACTTCACCTTTACCTCTCCTTGATCATTCCACGTTACAACATCCGTCAAGTTCGCTGACGCTATGTCTACCAGTGTCTGGGCAACTGCCTCCTTATTGTGGGCTATAACAGACGACCTTCCCTTTAGCCGCTTCTCTAAAGCCTTTACACCGCCGAATCTTCCCGTGGCATATGTCTCAACCATAGGGACACCTTCCAATAGGACACGGCATTGTCGTTCCACACGGACGTTTATCGCTGTATAAGTTTATTCCGCACACCTCGCACTTGCCTGTTTTTGTCTTCAGCAGTTCCATCCTCCTTGCTGTATCTTCCCCGCGTTTTTCAGTGGGAATAAAATATCTTTCATAACTCATAGTTTTTTAAACCCATCCTTCTCCTGTAACATTAGGGGAGCAAAGCAATCGGGTGTTGCCCTGTGCCAGCCATAACACGCTTGACCCTAGATCTGGCTGATTTTGGGTTCCGCATCATCTTCATTGCCGCCCCCCTAAACTTAAAACGGAATTTCATCATCCAGGTCATTGCTCTTGGCCGGGGTATTATCCCCCTCATATGGAGGAAATAACTTCGCCTCGACTACCAGTTCGCCCTTGTCATTCATCTGGGCTATAGGGAGAGCCTCGAAGATCAAACTAAACCCATCCTTCTCCTTCATGGGAAAAGCTACGCCTATCTTCGTCCAGTATGTCTTCCCGTTGGGTGCTTTCCTTGCCGTTTTTAACTCGTACCGATCTGCCATTAATCAACTCCTTTTTGAGGCGTTCCAAATACAAGACCAAGTCCATTGCCTCTTCCTGAGCCTGGTCAATCCAATAAACTGCCGGAGAATTATTATCCTCCATGCTGATGCCAAAACGCTTCATACCCTCCGCAGAACGGACAACAAATTTGTCTATTACGGCATCAACTATGGGATCTTCAGTTCGCATCAATGAAAAACTCCTAAATATTTTTGTGAGACCCCCCTAGACGTAGGCGGCCCCCACCCCCCCCAAGGGTCACTTTCTCTATTCCCCAGGCATAGTAATCGATCCCCCGTACTTTTGCAAATGGAACCATTAGTCTAAGGACACTGGAAGGTCACGGAGCATGAAACCTAAATGATCCGGGGCTGGCCGCCGCAGTTGACGGCACTCAGTCAGATATTGCTCGCCCTTTTCCTTTACCTGGTCAACAGTCATAACCTTCAACACTGCCTCGGCTTGCTCATTAGCTCGGAGGTCAATGATCTTGAACTGGCCTAGCCTCTCGCCACATCTCATCGCCCACCACTTTGCCACTTCTTTTATCACCTTTACATCTCTTGCCCTCTCTTCAGAACTCTGGTTACTAACAGCCACTTCCCCTTTAACAGGCTGTTCTGGGATGTCCTTCTCTTCTATAGCTGGTGGATCTTCCCTATCCATTGCATCAACCAGATCATCCTGTGTCAGTCTCTGGTCATAGACAACTCGATAGACATTCCCCATAACGTGTCTCCACTTCGGATGGCTTCTGTACTTAGAGACAACTTGAATGTATTTCTTCTTCTTTAGCTTCTTGATAGCTTTCCTTACTGTATCCACATGGCACCCAGCCTTCTTCCAGAGTGTCTTCTGGTTTGGATAGGCGAAGCCCTGATTGTTGGCGTATGAACACAGCACGGCGAATACCCTCATTTCCTTATCTGTGATTTCCAGATCCATCACAGCACCCGATGGAATGCGTGAGTAGAAACTGGGTGGAGCGTTATTGGCCTCTCCGAAGCTCGGCTGATCGTCTGGCATCTATCTTCTCCTCTATTGCTTTGAGTGCGGCTAATCTATGTGAACTTTTAAAGTCGAGCATTTCCTTTAGTTCAAACCAACTGGGAAAGAACTTATTCCTACCGGGTGCGGATCTCAGCACATCAATTACCGCATCGGCTGGATAGTCTTTGAGTTGCTCGGTGTATGCCTCCAGGGTCATATCGTATTCGCCTTGGCTTTCCTTTCTGGGTATTGTGAGTGTCTTCAGTTTAATGAGTTCCTTGGCAATATCTGCCTCGCTCATTTTGGGACACATATCACTGATCTCATCGTGTACCTTCATCAGTTCGCTCATTGTCTGCTGACCTGTTATACGATAGCCAACAAAGTCGAAGTCACTGGTCAGTTGCTCTTCGAGCCACGAAGCGCTGGTATGCTTCAGCGTGTCTATTGCCGTCCTGTCGGGATTGATCGGAGGCAGTGCTGTCGGGCTGACTGTTAACTGGTTCATCGTTCCACCTTTCCTGATTGAGCCATGTTGTTGGGTTGCAAATATATTGCGGGTTGGGATTATATCTGGCTAGTCCAGCCATGATGTCTTCATGTGTCGTAATCTTGAGTGCTTTTTCATACGCCTTCCTCGCTCCTCCCTTGGCTACCTTTTTGGGATATTGTGTCCAGAATTGATCAAAATGACCTATATTCTTTAGTGATGGTTCAATAATGGTTCTATTATGGTTAGGGTGACACTTTGACCGCCTCAGAGGCGTCATATTTACCGCCTCAGAGGTGACAGATTCACCGCCCCTGTCATATTTACCGCCCCTCAGTTTTACCTTGTATCTCGTAGCACTGCGACCATGTCCCATCTCTAGTCGCTCCAGTTCGCCCAGGTTAACCAGTTGGCTAATAGATCGCTGAACAGAACGGCGGTCTGAATTGCAGTATTGGGCAATGCGTCTAATTGACGGCCAGCATACACCGCTATGATTGCAGTGATCTGCAATAGCTAACAGTACCAGCCTAGCGGTTCCCTTGGACTGGGAATGAGCAAAAACCCTGGACATTATCTCAACGCTCATTGTCGGCCTCGAATATCGCCGTGAATATCTCCGATGCGACCTGGGGAACAATCGCATTCCCCAACGCTTTCAATCGCTTCGCCCTGTCTTTCTGCCCCTCAATCACTCTGGGGACTCCTCGTTCCCAATCTCCGTCCACCCAGGCGGATAGCCCATCAAAAGTTCCACCCAATCCGCTGATAGCTGACCCTTGGGTTTGTCCTGATCCTTCACTTCCGCACACAGATAATTTCTGCCCAGCATATGCTTGTGGCTTTTGCTCCCCACTGGCCCCGTGTCCTTGTATTCTGACGCTCTGGGTGTCGGCCACATTTTGACCATCCCTCGCAGGTACCCCCTTTCGATGTCGTGGTTGTTTTTCATGTTGGCATCGAGTCGATCCGATGCGTTGGGTGTTGCCCAGGTCGAAGGCGATGATCCAGACTCTTTGTCTTCTGTGGGGGGCGTTTTTACTGACAGCTCCAAGTATGATCGGCCACGCATGGTAACCTTCAGTCGCCAGATCAAGTAACACCGTGTCGATTCCCAGCGAGATGTGACCAACAACATTTTCAAAAACGCATACGCTGGGTCTTGTTTGCTTAACAATTTCAATAATCCACGGCCAGATGTGACGCTCATCTGCCGTGCCTTTGCGCTTGCTGGAGGCCACTGAAAAGGGCTGGCATGGATATCCGGCAGTGAGGATGTCGACTTTGCCGAAGTCTCTTGGGAAGGTTTTGACATCATCGTAGATGGGGACGTTAGGCCAGTGTTTTCTGAGGACTTGCTGGCAGAACTGCTCTGGCTCACAGAAGGCGACTGTTGAAACATTTCTATCTGTTCTGCGTCCAGCGTCTGCGAGGGCGAGGGCGAATCCTCCAATTCCGCTACAGAGATCCAGGTGTTTTTCAAGCACTCCACCTCCCTACCTCATCTCCCCACTGATCCCAGCCGTCCCTTTTGGTGCGTGAAAACATCTCCAGGTAAGGGCCGGGATATAGCTTCTCGATGCGGTCATAAATCTCGTCCGGCTTGCGGGAATGCTCACGCCTGGGTGACATAATAACCTGATGCACACCCCCACTCATCCTCTTCGGTTTTCCCTTTGTGCCGAGCAAGCAGAGTTCGATGTTTTGTCTTGTGTGGTACCCCAGTCCCATGTGGAGGCCACGTCCCGATGGATTTGTTTTAGTCCAGCAAAACCCGACTGTCTTATATGTGAACCCCCAAGAAGCAATAAGCTCAAGACCTCTATCCAGCATCGAATTAAGAACCCAAAGGAAAAGAACACTATCAGAAGCGGCAAGAGAATTAACAGGCATATCAATAAGATCGCCTTGTTCCATAGTCCTGTAATACTGCGAGGCACTTTTGGCACTGCCTTTAATGCTCCACGTCTTCCACGTCCAGGGTGGATCCGCTAATATAACTCCATACCCTCTTGTGGCATTCCCCATGATGGGCTGGCCCGGCCACGGTGAAGAGGAGGTCTGGCCCAACTCGCCCCGGCTTTCCACAGGCGATGCATATTTCGTAGTTGTCTTCGCCATTAGCTTGCATATTTCCTGAGACCATGTCGAACTGTGGAGCAGTCGCGGTTAAATCGCCTTGCAATCTGCCGACTGCTATACCCCAGCTCTTCATGGATGCGACTCCACGCCTCCCACCTCGCCTGGCATACTTTTGAGACACGTGTCTCTCCCTTTAACTGCGCCAAAGTAATATTGTAGCTAGCACATACATCACGGATAATATCCCCGACACTGGTGGGGCTGTTTCTGTAGGGATTCACAATGTTGCCTATCTCCGGGAATATCATTTCTTACCCCACTTCATTACCATTTTGACTACAATTTCAATTGCCTCTAATTGCTTGTTTAAATCCTCCACCTGTTTTTTTAATTTCCTGTTTTCGTCAACCAGAAATTGTGCATCTATCTCTTCGTCAGCCATCGATGTCTCCTTTTGATGTAAGTAAAATCTCGCACGTTCCTTTGTCTATTGCTCCCGCGCATTCCCAACAGGCTCCCAGTTCGTGTATCAGCGAATCGTTTTTGAGTACCCCGGAATGCTCCAGTAAATCGCACAAAGGTTTTACGATGTTGTCTAAATCCCTTCTCCTTTTGTCGGGAGGGCAAGCCCGAATTATCATGCCAACCGGGACGGTAAAAGTTTCTGTTTTCGGGATCATTAGCCCAGCCACCGCCAGCCAATCCGTATAGGCTTTCGTGCGGTAGACACCCCGGCTGGTGTATCGCCATAAGCGATTTACCGAGGGTGGGAAGGGCAGACAACACGACCATACTCTAGGCAATGTGATTCATGTATTTTTTGAACTGCTCGATTCGATCCTGGTTGGTCTCAGCCTTCGCCGCTAACCCATACGTGCAGAGTTCATTAATTAAACTGGTCATACTTTTCCTCTCCAGACCCGCTTGCATTTTGAGCTTTAAAACCGTGTCTTTCGGCAGTCTCAGGGTGGTCATGTGGTACTCACTGTCCATAGGCTAAGATTCCTTTTTAAAAATATTGTTATTAGTCTATTGACACTATCACAACTATAGTTTAATTAATAGAGGAACGATTGATAAACAACACAACAACAAGAGGAGAAAATCTAATGGCCTACATTATTGAATATAAATTTAGTCGTGGGTGGGATGTTCTAAACGAGTTTGTTTTAGAGGATTCTTACGACACGAAAGAAGAGGCTAGTGAAGCTATTGCTGATCTGATCCAGACTACTCAGCAAGTTTTTGAAGATGGGGATATAGATGAACCATATGATCCAAAAGATTTTAGAGTAAGGGGGCAAAGCTAATGTTGGAAATTAAATTAAACAAGCATGAGGTTAGTATCCTTACTGAAATTTTAAATCACCATGTATATAGGGTGGATGATAATACTTGGATAAATAAGTACGGCAATCGCACTGTCGTTCACGTTATATCTTTTCTTAAAAAAATAGGAGGGTATACAGATTATGGTAAAAACATTTAGAGTAAGGGAGCAAAGCTAATGGAAATAGGAACAAAAATTATTGGAAATTTCGGAGCGAATATACCACTGTCTTTTGGTGAGATTGTTACAATCAGCACTTATGATACTGGAGCCAAGGCTCCAGAAATTAAAGTTAAGTGGGAAAATAGTTCTCATACTTGGCTGTTGATAAGTGAAGTCTGCACTTTAGAGTTGTTGCCTGAGAGGGGGCTTTCTCCCATTGGGTACTATACAGAGGACGCTTATTATGAGGAGCAAAGCTAATGCTATCCAAAATAAATAAAGACGCTGACACTTGTAGGATTTATCTCCGTGTAAGTACACAAAAGCAAGGCGTCAGCGGGTTGGGCTTGGACGCACAAAAACAGATCGCCACAGCCAAGGCAAAGGAGCTAGGGCTGGAGATAATAGAGGAATGCAAAGAGGTGGAGTCTGGACGAAAGACTCGCCTTGGCAGACCTGTTCTGCGTGAGGCGTTGGAAAAGTGTAAGGCAGATGGGGCTGTTCTCATTGTTGCCAAGATGGATCGCCTCACTCGTAATTTTTCTTTTCTTTCTAAACTGGCAGAGAGTGCCGAGCGTGACGGAATAGGGATTGTCGCCGCAGACATACCATCGATGGGGTCTCCTTGGCAGACTAAAATGATGTGGCGAATTTTGGCATCAGTTGCAGAAGCCGAGGCTGAGGCGACAGCAGAACGAACCAAGGTTGCGATGGCTATTGCCAAAGAACGAGGTATCGCCTTGGGCAATCCTGATGTGCGCAATGCACAAAAACTTGGGACACAAGCGACCAAAAAAAATACAAAGAAGTTTGCAAAAAAGATTTATCCGACAATAATTGAAATAAAAGAAGCGGGTATAATTTCACTCCGAGGTATTGCCAAGGCGTTAAATGCTAGGGGCGTTAAGACCTACCAGGCTGAGATGATAGATGAAAACACCAGCCGCCGTAAAGAAGGCAAGCCAGCCCCAATTTGGAGGGCAGAGAGTGTAAAAAAATTAATTAATTCAATAGAGGGAGGTAAAAAATGAAGAGGATAAAAAAGGGGCGTTTTCCAAATGACCCTCTGTCAAATTGTACGAGGAAGTCACGTTTTGAGATTGAGTTCCCGGATGATTTTGATTGGATTCAAGAAAACAAGGACTCTGGCGCAATTAATTATTGCTCGGCTATTGCCAATTTCAAACTGGCTTTATATGACAATCGAGCGAATGCCATCAGTTTTTGGGGGCAGAGCATTGCCCACTCGCAACTCATCCTGACAGTGGGGAAAAACGCTCTTGCGGCTCTACAATCGGGATCTGGTGCTATTGGAACGCCGTTATCCGAGTGCTATCACGCCATGTCGTATGATGTATCCACCAGCACGAAAAGACGAATCATAAAAGAGGCGATTGAGCGAGATTATTTGCGAGAGACAATCGCAAGCTGGAACAGCCGCATCAAATTGATCTACCTAACTGGCTCGGAACTGCGAACTTTTTTAAGGCAACAGCTTCTGTTTCGTGGGGTTGCCCAGCACCACAATTTGCCTAAATACAATCGGCAAATAGAGCAGAATGATCCGCTGATAAGTGAAATAATGAATGACGAATTTAAGCAGTCTGATTTTTAACAGTGTTCAAAATGGACTCCAAAATGGTCACCATTTTGAGCAACGATTTTTCTTAAATATTTATAGAGGTCTGATATAATATAAGATGAAGGGAGCAACAAAATGAAAGTAAATGGATTGTGGCCGAGGGGACTAAGCAGAGAAAAAGCTGCTTTTTATGTAGGCGTATCAGCCACTACTTTTGATAAACTGGTGACCAAGAAAAAAATGCCCTCATCCAAGGAAGTGTCCCCTGGACGAGTAATCTGGGACATTCAGGAACTTGACCTCGCTATTGAAAGCCTTCCAGAGAAGTCTGACACCTATCAGCAAAAACAGCCTTGGGAGGCGTAAATGAAAAAACTTCCCAAGATTAAATATATAAATGCCTATGTAGATAACCGGGGTACGGTTCGTTTTTATGTTCGTTACAAAGGGAAAAAACACCCGGACTGTATGAAAACTGATCCCTTTAAAGATCGGGTAGGTTTTGAATTAGAGAAAGCAGATAAGTTAGCCGAGCTTAGACATGAGATAAATAAAAAGGGTGGAGAAATTCCAGCGGGTACACTCGACTGGCTAACTTACAAATATTTTGCCAGCCCGAAGTTTAAAAAATTTAAAGCGGGTACACGAAGTCAAAAGCGTGGGGTGCTTGAAGGTATATTAAAGACACACGGTCATCACCCGTATATTAAAATGAATATAACCTGGGGTATAAAAATTCGTGATGAGAAGGCACAGCTTCCAGCCGCCGCAAACAATCGGTTGAAAGCTCTACAGGCATTATACACCTGGGCAATTAAACAACAGCTATTGCCGGATGGATATGCCAATCCTATTGAGAAGGTTGAGCGGTTGGATGAGACCAGCAACGAAGACAGAATCAATGTCAGTAAATGCGACTGCTGTGACGGTCACCATGTTTGGAACATAAACGAGATCGAACAGTATAGAAAATATTGGAAAGTTGGGACAATGCAACGCCTTGCTTTTGAAGTCATTTACTGGACAGGCACTAGGGTAAGTGATGCGTATCGTCTAGGCAAACACATGGAACAAAATGGTATGATCCAGTTCACGGCAAAGAAAAATGATAAGCCGATGGAAATTCCACTAGCCCCGGAGTTAAAAAAGATTATTGAGAAAACGCCCAGCGGTCAAATGACTTACCTAGTTCATACTCATGGGATGCCTCACAAGTCAGAAAAGACTTTTTCCCAATGGCTGGTAAGAGCAAGAAAAAAGGCCGGGTTGCCTGATAGGTGCGTCCCCCACGGCATACGCAAGGGGACAGCTACTATTGCAAGAAAGGCTGGTGCATCTACTGCACAGTTAAGGGCATTGTTTGGATGGCAGTCTGACAAAATGGCTGATCATTATACCAAAAAAGCGTATGATGGAGAGATGGCTAAACCAGTTGTAGAGTTTATGGATTACAAGAAAACTGCTAAAAAGTGACTAGCAGTTAGAAAGGAAAGTGACTAGCAAAGTGTTAAGTAATTGAATATATGAGGAAATATTAGGAGAGTGGCGACCCCGGAGAGATTACGTTTATCCAGGGATAACAGCCACTTAGACTAAAATTAGTCAATCACATTTCCCTATATCACCCCATATATTCTTTTCAAGTGACTAGCAATGGAGAGTACATATGGGGATTTATTACCGCTATTACCGAATAAAAGTAAAAAGATTTTTCCGAAAATTCAAACGTAAAAAACCAACTTTAGGTGGCCTGTTAATGGGTGTGCACATCGTGTCCACAACACTTGGCAGAAAAGGAGTAGAAAAACTATGAAGCACTCACAGACAGGTAAAGAGTCGGGGGCAAGTGATGTCCCTTTTATTACCCAGGTCAAAGGGGAATATCTATTACCCTTCGGGCGCACGCCTAATGACACACTAATTCGTCACCGGGAGGCAATAGATAATGTCAAACCTCCCGAACCTACCGCCCCAATGAAAGCCGGGAATTATTTTCAAGATGCCCTGATGCACTGGTTTAATGATGAATTTAACTGCGCCATCATGGAACCCAAAAAAGGGTATAAGAACAAGCATTGTAATATGGTTGCTAGTTTGGACGGCATTTTTACTGAAGACTGGACATATGAGGGAACCACGGTGAAGGCGGGGAACTTGTGGGAATGCAAGCACCCTGGCAGACCGAGTAATCCAACTGATGCAATGGAAAGAGTGTTGCAAGTTCAAGCGCAGATGGACTGCACTGATACAGAC
>Ga0105189_1000035_pt1 | contig 12596 bp, 4 predicted proteins | sample Virmet3438_5245_FD_90058 | JGI IMG/M metagenome (GOLD analysis project Ga0105189, IMG submission 90058) | Marine viral communities from the Southern Atlantic ocean transect to study dissolved organic matter and carbon cycling - metaG 3438_5245 | ecosystem: Environmental > Aquatic > Marine >...
GTTAATATCTAGATTCTGGGTTGCACCTGGAGTCAATTCCAAAGTGGTGTCGAATTTTTTAGTTGTACCATTATATACAAGTACCATTCCATTAGATAAACTAGAGGCATTTACATCACTCAATTCCGATAAGGATAGTGTTTGGGCTCCAGCAAGTGAGGATATAACCTTGGTTGCGTTATGTTGCCCTACTCGGACTTTAATATCTGCCATCTATAAAAGCAATTCAGATCTCTTATATATTTATACTTTATTATGTTATCCTACTTGTTAGTTCTTTTAGAAGACTTTTAATCTCATCAATATCTTTCTTCATTATATCTAATTCTGCCTTTTCATCCAATTGCCTTCTTCTTTGTGACATATAATCAGAAAATCCTGCATTATCACAATTAACTATTGCTCCTGTCTTTTCATCACGAAACAGGTTTTTATGTCCTTCAACTGGTATCATGCTTTTTTATTATTTTTAGATCTTTTTGCTTGTAACCAATTTGGAATAAATCCTGGAGCAACTCTTATAAATCTTTGATTTTCTTTCATTTTTTCAGCAGGAGTTCTAAACCACTGAGTACCAGGACCTAACATTTGTTTAGGTGTTAAACCACCACCAACAGAGTAATCTTCTATAAACTGTTTAAAAGTTTTCATATCTGATTAAATGGGTAATGTTTTAACTTTTCTTCAACCGATCTAAAATCAAAGGGTAAAAAGAATTTAATCAATTTACCCGATCCTGATGGATCTAAAAGAAATTTTACTGGAGGATTAATAGTGTTCTTCACTATGCTAATGCAATTGCTCTGAAATCTTTAATCCTGACTGGAACACATTCGTTCGTAGAAGTCATTACAATCTTAACAGTAAATCCACTAAACTGTTCTAAATCATCAACTGAGAATTGGTATTCAGAGAATTCATTGAATCTATTTGGTGTAACATAAGCATCTGCACTACCATCATTGAGTGATATATCAATCACTTGATCACCAAATCCATCACCATTAGTATCTCTTAGATTTTTGTATCCAGGGAATGCTCTATATGATTGTGAAACCTCTGTAGAATCAGCAGTGAATAATCTATAGAAAACTCTAAAATCTGCTTCTGGTAGAACACTAGCAGCTAACAATACTTTTAATGATGTTGCTGGTTGTTTTAGAGAAACTGGATTGGATATGAATATTGATCCATGTGGGTCACCACTTGTTTGAAGTGACTTAGTATCAGTAACATAATTATCTCTACCAATAGGATTATTAATCTTATTTCTACCAAGTATAAATATTGAATTTTGAGCATCTAAAACTGGTGATAGATTAACATCAGTTGAAACCATATCAATCTTCACAGATAATGATTTACTTCTTGGTAATGTTGATAGATATTCAACTTCATTAATTCTAGAAGCAGCTAATCTAGGTGTTGGGAAGAATGTAGTCTCATTTAAGGTAGTAGGTTCAAAACCTTGATCTATAAATGACACCTCATTTCCACCAGAACTAGTTCCACTAACAGTTCTTACTGAAGTACTAACCTTAGTTTTTCCAGGTGTAATAACATTAAACTGAGGTGAGAATGTACTGAATTGATGGTTTTGTGAAGCACCAACATTATTTCCACCAACTGCTTTATCACTAGTAAAGCACAATAAAGCATTTCCTGTTCTTTGAGTTAAAGTGTCAAGAGATGTTCTATTAACTTCAAGATAATAGTTGTCAATATTAGAATTACTTCTTAATGTAGCATTATTAGAAATGCTGAATGTTGTATTAATACCACTCAAAGGAACTCCACCTGCTTCATAAACTTGAATATCAGAACCTGATGGATGTGGAAGAACTGGAGTACTTGATGCACCTCTCTTAGATAAGGTTAGTTTACCTACACCAACAGTATAAGCAACTATTTCTTCACCAATTATTGCTTCACCCCTATCTGTTGCAATACCAGATACTTGTGTAAATGGTTTAACATCGGAAACAGTAACTTCCTGACCTGCAGTATCTAAATCTGCAGTAGTTTGTACTAATGGAGTATCTGGCTTTACATCTTTAATTTCTATTTTATTTGCAACACCATGATGTGCATGGTTAGGTTGTATAACCTCAAATATATTACCAGTATTCAAATCACCATTTACAACTGATGCAGTCGATTGTGTAGAAGCAACAGTACAATTTGCCAACATTGCTCTAGTATCCTTACCAGCACCATATTCAACAATATTGTGATTTGCTGTAAAATGATCTCCTTGAACATCTGTTAGATAAATTGTATCTGTCTTATTACTAATGGCTGTTACAACCATCTTAAATCCAGATCCACTTTTAACTTTTGTCTCACTATTATCAATTGTCAATACTTCACCTACCACATATCCAGAACCAGCAGTATTTGTTAAGTTTGTAATTCCACCTGAAAGAATTATACCATCCGTAGGATTAACAGAACATGTCATTCCAGTTCCATCGCCAGTTAATGATACTAAAGGAATATTATTGGAATTTGGAGAGAATGCATAACCTTTACCGCCACTAACAATTTCAAATGAAGTCGCAGATGATAATGCAGCACCTCTTGCTTCTATTATTCCAGTAATTGAAATATCTTCAGCAGAATTTGCATTACCAGTACCATTATCAGTACTTACCTTCCTACCTACTCCTAATGCAGTTGCAGTATTGGTTGCACTACCTGCAAGTTTAACTCTTAATTTTCTAGGTAAAGTTCTTATTGGATTATCTGATAATACCTGAGTATTATATCCTGCACCAACATCACTATTATAGAAAGTTACAGTACCAGATGGAACAAATTCTGCTTTTCTTAGTTTAAATGTCAAATCTTGATATTGGCTTGGTGTCCATATAGATCCATTTTGGGATTTAAATAAACTACCACCAATATACTGTTTAGAAACAACAACATCTTGAACATCAGGAAGATTCGTACTCTTAACTGTCTTCTGACCCATTGTAGCAACCCACATCTCATATAAATCAGAACCTGGTGATAAGAATACGATAGCATATTCAGTTTTTGGTTCAAGATAAACAGGTGATGGGAATCTAATTGTAGTTGGAACTGATGCATCATTAGATACATTGATGTTTTGTGGATTTAATGTAACTTGTGCATAGTCCTGAACAAGGAAACTAGTTGGTGTTCCCAATTCAACTGTTCTAAGTTCTACAAAACATTTTGCATTTGGATCCACTGTGGCAAAGTAAACATCAAATGATGTTAAGAAAGCACCACTCTCATCAACCGTGAATGATTGTGCAAGAGGATCTCTATAAGGTGCTCTAACAAATTCTTCAGATATACTAACATCAGTTACTCCACTTGTCACACTTACGCTTGTACTTGATGTAAATTCATTTGGTCTTTGTGCAGGTGGGGGTGGATTTCTAACTCCAACAGTAGAAGTTTCCTGAGTTAGAATACTTCCACTTCCAGTATAAACACCAGAAGCATCACTAGCAAATACAGTACTACCAGGTAATGGAAGTGTTCCTGGAGGTGCTGCTGTAACTCTAAATGTCTTTGTACCAGAGAAGAATAATACTGGTGGTTGTGGACTTACATTTGCATTTCTGAAGAAGAATGCTCCTAATAAATCACCCCAATTATCAGAATTTAGATCAACACTTGTGACTGTTGCTACAGCACCACTTGTTTCACCAATAATAGTTGCATCTTTAACAATATAACCAAAATATTGTTCTTGATTTGCTAAAGCACTAACATCAGTATTAAATATTTTAGATGTCGCAGAATAAGTTGTAGATGGAGCAGGTCTATCTCTATCAAAAGGATCTACTGAATACTCTTCAACAACAACTGATGGGGATCCAAGTCCAGCAGCAATATCTGGTCTACTAGTATCTCCAAACTTATGATTTGGTTTTTGAACTCTAATATAACCTATCTGAGTTCCGTTAAGTTCTATTTTTGCATTTTCAAAAATTGTAAATGCTCCATTTGTCATTGATATTTCAACCAATTTAGGGAAAATATCAGGAACACCACTATCAAGATAATGATAATGCTTAGTAAATGGTTTTAATCCATTTGCAGCAAAGTATACATTTCTAGAACGCATAAATGGATCTGCTTCACCAGAAACCTTAACACTTTCAACATAATCAAATTCTCTTGAAGGACCATTTAATTGATTAATAAATTCAGTTTCAGTATCTGTAGTTGTTGTAGTTGTTGTAGTTGTTGTAGTTACATCAGTAGTTGTAATTAACTGATGATTACCTTGGAATCTACGATCTGCTGGTATTTCAACAGTACTAACATTAGTAGCAACATCATCAACACTATTTGAAGTTGAATTAGAATTTTGATTAACTATATTTGCTACTTGTGCCCATTCTGCACCACTTGATTCTGTTCTATAGTCATCAACATAGATTGTTCTAACCCAATTATCAGATGGTGGATCTAACATTACACCACCAACAAATACAATTACATTAAATGGATTAATATTTTCAACTTGAGTTGCCTGTGGTTGATCAATCCAATCAACTTCAGTATAATCTAAAGTTATTAAATCTCCAGTTTTTTTGCAATTTGGATCTAATAAATCAAGATTAGAACTTAAATCTGCTTGAGCAGGATCAATACCTGGATTCAATCCTAATTCAGCACGTAGTGACCAAAAATCAACAGCACTAATCAATTCATTCCTTGATGTATTAACATCACACCTAGAACCATCTTCTCTATTAAAATCTATAAAATCTCTATTTTTAAAATTGTTTACAACAAAACCAGTCTTAAATCTATCATTACCTTGTGCATCTTTTACTGATAATGTTTTAGTATCTAATTCTAATGCACTAAGTGATGTAAATGTTTCTAAATTAATGATCCTCTTTTCAAGATTACCAATATCCCTCATGGTAAATCTTCTATTATCGTATAATCTTATATTTGGTTGTTTAATAGGATCATAAAGATATGGTGGAAGTGATATCCGTGCAACTTCCATAGAATCACCAAGTTCAGTTGGTGGTGCAGGATCATCTGCAGAAACACCTTTAATTAATTTGACTTCTTCAAATTTATTAATTACTAACTTATCAATTCTTGGTAGGTAGTAAGTATAACCAACAATAGAACTTTCATTAGGTGCTACAACATATGGAATAGTTTCTTCAAAATTATTTGTCCTATTCTTAAATGCAAATGGAGATCCCTTACCTGTAGCATGTTGATATGTTTTTACTCTTGGTCTGAAATCAAGTATATCAGTTGCTCTATTGCCTTGAACGAATGGGACATCATAAGTATACCTATCTTTATTATAAGAATTTGCAGTAAATAAATCACCAGTAGTACCACTAGCAATTTTATACTTATTAAAGATAACCAATAATTTATTAGAAGGTGCACTTGCAGTTGATTTTCTAACTATTCTAGAATAATCTGCATACTGTGCTCTATGACCCGTATCTAAACGATAGTTATCTGTCCTATTAGTATAATTTCCACTTGTATAAACTTGTATTACTGCTTCAATATTAGATTCTTTAAATGTGGCAAGTTCTCCTTTGTTAAACTTATTTGCATTTAAATATACAAATTCAACTTCAGTATCAGATACTCTATTGACTACTTGCCCAATAGCTCTACTATCATTTCCTAATATTTTTTCACCAACAATAGTATTTGTATTAAGACCTAATCCACTTACAAATGTCAATCTATCCAAAGTTGGTGTGCTTGTATTCTTAGACTCATAAACTGCTACAACATTTGCAACATCAGGAACATTTAAACAAATTTCTTTATCTTCAACTCTAAGACCATACGATCTACTATTACTTAAACTACCAGTTGTTGATACGCCAATAGTTCTTGTTATTTCGACTTTTTCACTTCTAATATAGTCCTTAGATTTACTATCAAGACCAACTTTCTTTAAAGTAACATTAACTGTTGCATTATTAGATGCTGCAGATAATCCATTAAACCTAATATCATTACCATTATTTGTTATAGTAACTTGATCTGCTGTTAATGGTTCAACAGTACCATTGTTGTAAATAATTGCATATCTCTCAACATCAAATGGTTCAAAAAATGCACTACTAATTCCAACACCTGCATTTAATCCTGCACTGCTGTTCATACTAATTTCATTACCATTAGCATTCTGTCCTGTTATCTGACGATTGATTTGTAATGAAGCAGATGAGACATCTACAGAAGACACATTTCTCTTTGGTAATGGACTAAAGAGACCAGAGTTTTGTAAATTTGTAATTTTTGGAGATTTTATAAAGAAAGTAGATTCAGTAGATACACCAGCAATTGGAATATCACCTTCACAAACACCAGCAACATCTTCAACTTGAGATAGAGTTAAAGTGACACCATCAGCACTAATATTAGATACTCTATTAAATACTGGATCAGTAAAATCACCTCTTTGATATGAAATTATAGTCTCTGATTTAATTCCAACTTTTCCAGAAAATCTTCTTAATGGACAAGTTGCAGTTGCTGCATTAGAGTTATTGCCAAGAATACCTAAAATATCAGTAGGTGCAAAATTAGGCAATATTCTGTCATAAAGAACAGAATCTGCAGTGAAAACTGCATTTGCAGGTATACTACCACTAGAAGCAGTACTTGAATCTTGATAGATTGACTTAATATCCTCTACAGTAAATGCATTAATACCCTTGGCAGATGCTGAATCTGGAAGTATTGATGAAGTTGTAGCAGTAGTTTGCTCATTAAATATTAATGATTCGCCAGGAACAAAATTTCCAGTTGTCTGTGTTACTAAAATTTCTGTAGCAACAACAGATCCAGCGTCTTTTGCTAAGTATCCAATAGCACCACTACTTAAACCACGAACTCTTGTTCCAGCCTTATCATTAGTATTTAAATTAGATATAGTTAATGCTGTATATGTTTGAATATCCCAAAGATATAAATCCCATTCAGTACTTGCACCTGTATATGGTGCATCTGATGTATTAAATGCATAGATACGAGCCTGTCCAATTTCATTTCTAGGTGCATTCCAATCATCAGCACCAGCTGGTGCTGCATTATCATCTTTTCTATATTTGAATAAACCTACAACATTATTGGCATCACCACCAATATTAATAAATGGTGTTCCATTTACATTATTAACCTTTAATAAACTTCCCATTTCATAAGAAACAGAAGCACTCTTAACAGTTTTAGTATCTCTTGGTTTTTCTACATCTAAAACTGTAGTACCTGGTAGATAAACATCAAATCCTTTAACATATGCTTTACCTGGAGACAATTTAACACACATTAAATCTTCTGATGGATCATTACCATCATCAGTCTTTTGACCTTCAGTGAATAAACCAGCAGTCTTTACTTCATCGTTTAATGAATTTTGTAAATTAACTGTAAATGGTTTTACGGCATAGTTGCCAGATTCATCAAAGGTTCTCTTTGCAAAATATTTTTTAATTTCAGAATATACAGAACTATTCTGCAATTTCTTAGTTTCACCATTCTTTACCCTGAATAATTCAACAAAGTTGGTATCTTCAAAGTCTGATAATGCTTTTTTTGCTAATTTTACTGATATTTTGAATCTATCAGCACCTGGAGCAGCATAGTTGGTAAATCCCTTTGCATTATCATACAAAGATGGATCATCATTTGCGTTTACAATCTCCTCTATAATTTGAAAACCAACTCTATAAGATGGTTTATTACCATAAGGTTCTAAAACAATAGTATCTTTAGAAACATCTACAAAAGTTCCTCTAATAAAATATACACCAGTATTAACACCAAAAGCAGATCCAGTTGATGTTGCTAATTCAGGAACCAAATTTAGAACTGTTTCACCTGCAGTTAATGTTGTATTTCCATAAGTTACATTCTCTTCTAAAGTTAATATCTCACCGTCAGGGAATGGTTCACTCTCTCCACTTAAACCTGATGTGATATATTTTACAAATATAGTAATTTCATCAACACCCTCTTCTGGTGGTAAAATATAATTCTTTATTGTTGCTACTATTTGTGAATTTTGCCCCCTAACTCTTGTCCCTTTACCGTTGTTATTATTAACAATTGCATCCAAATATATGGATACATCTATACCTAAATGATCTGGATTAACTTTTGCAGCAAAATATGTTGGATCATACTCAATATTTCCAGGAATGACCATCGATCCTTCCTTAAAAATATGACTTCCGAAGGATTCTAATTGATTTTGGAGTACAGATTGTAAACCTGTTAATTCTCTTGCTTGAACTGGATGTCCAGGTTTAAACAGAACCTTATAAAAATTATCTGCCTTATCAAAATCATCATAATAAGGACTTATATTTAAGTTAGTCTTTTGTGGCATTTTTCTTTAGAATTCCAGGATGATTTTAATGTCTTCTTTTTGTCGAGAATTTCGAGCAACCAAAGGTCTATTATCTAGATAGATTATTTCCCCTGATCCTTTATTTATCTCACTATCAGATAACCCTGCATTGAAGGTTACTCCTAAGTTAATTAATTTGGTTCCAGTTGGATTTGTTGAAATTCCAGAGAAATTAGTATCAACGGATCCAGAGAAAGCAGATGTGACTCCTTTAATCTGATTTGCTGTATCAACAGATTCAAATCCATATATTCTACCAGTAGTTGATATACCAGAATAATCAGTTTGATCATCTGTTGTAGTATAATTTAAAGATCTATCTCTAAAATACTTTAGAACTTGGGTAGAATCATCATAAGAAGCAACATAAGCAGTAGCAATTTTTCCATTATTTGGTGCTACAGTTAAAGTTTGCTTAATTTCTTCACCAATTTGCGGTGTACCTGTAACAGAACTAAACTTAACTGCCTGTAAAGAAGAGAAAGTATTGTCTGTATATGTAACAGCGGTTCCTACTTTAGTGGGATTTTTTACAATACCAACTTGTGCAAACTTTGAATCTGTTGGAAAATCTTTAGTAGAATCATCAAATCTTGCATAAATTAAAACTCTATCAGTTCCCAATTCAGTATAAATGTCATAACCATGACCCAGTGATGGTGGAATTACTGGAATTAATTTCGCTCTATTTACAGTAGAAACATTACTATTCAAAGTTCCTAAATCAACCAATCCATAACTATATCCCTTACCACCCGAACTAACAGTTGCATTAGTTATTTTACCATTAACAACATCAATTATTGCCTTTGCACCAGTTCCATCACCAATAATGTCAACCTCTTGTCCATATCCATTAGCATATTGAGCACCTTCCTTTTCTATAAAGATATGCTTAATTTGGTTATTATTGACAGAAGAATCTCCATTTTCTCTAACTGCTCTAATACCAGAATCTGTATTTGATCCCCAACTATTAGGTACCGTTATATATTCTGTTGAGTCAAACTTAATAATATCACTAGGTGAAATAGTAAATAGATACTTCCAAACATATCCATCACCACTATTACCAGCCTTTGTTGGTTCTAAATCAGTAAATGTTGGTTCATCTTGTGATATATTACCTTTTGGTGCAGTTCCATTACCACCATTATCAATGCAAGAATATACTTTAAAATCAGAACTTACTACAAAATAATTCGCTTCATATAATCTAGCAGCAGAATTTATTGGACTTGGATTAGATACACTGTAATCATCTCTATAAATTTCATATCTATTACCAGAAACCCAATCTACCTTTCTTACAATTCTTCTAATATTTGCAGATGATATTTTCTTACCAAACATCATAGTATCACCAACATGAGACCTATAAGAAAAATTATCTTTAGGTGGAGGTGTATTTGATTGCCAACCAGAAGATCTACCATATCCAACTGTTGCTGGATTTGATAAACCAATAAAAACATAATAAGAATTGTTATCAGATTCTACTGATTCTACAAAATTATTCGCATTTAGAATTCTAAATTGATCAGTAACAATTGCCGACATCGTAATTAAACTACTTTTTTCTCTATTTATAGTGATTTATTATGGAAGTCCAAAGACTCTCAATGATCCAGTAGATCTTAATCCCTTTAAGGATGTATCCTTAAAGTTCCTTCTTTGAATTGTTGGGAAAGTTGTTAATCCAGAATTAACTGTAAATCCAGTAACTCCAATTGAAATTGGAGTAGTTCCCCTTTCACCATTATATAGTCTACCCCAAGATAATCTACCTAATGATGTTGTTAATCCAATGTTTGATGGATTATGGAATCCAGTTTCTGCAATTCCAGCAATATTTGATCCATTCTTAACATTACATACTATTTCACCATTTTCTCCTGAAGAAGTAATTGAATTTACTATGTAAATATTATCTAAGAATGTTGTACCAATACTCACTATAGAATTATTATGCCCATGAACTGAAGTTACGCCATGTCCAACTGTAGTATCTGTTATGAATATTGGATAATTGGTTAATAGGGAATTAGCAGTTTTATCTGCTCTAAAGAAGAATCTAAGTGCTGTTAAATGACCACCTATACCATTAGATGTTGTAATACCAGTAATAACTCCAGTATATCCTTCAACGTTTTCAATTGTATTAATTCTTTCGGTAAGATTTTGTGGTTGTTGTATAATAACTTGTGGTGGAGTAGTAAAGGTATATCCTAAACCTATATTTTCGATTGAAACTGATGATACAGAACCATTCGTAATAGTTGCTTTAGCAAAAGCTGTTGTTCCAACACCTACTCCAACTGATTGTGGAGCAGCAAAATTAATATGAATTGGACCAGTAGTATAACCAGATCCTACATTAGTTGTAGTTACTGATTGTATTGTTCCTGCAGCAGAAACTACAGCAGTAAATGCAGCACTAACTAAACTTGTATCACCTTCAACTATTAAAGCATCGACAGCATTAATACCAATTCCATATCTATCTCCACCATCTAACGCTGGATTAAACTCATCTTCATAATAGAATGATTCTGCATCATCAACAAATATTCCAAAAGCACCACCAATACCTGAAGATGTTGTTAAATCACCAATAATTTTAGCAGTAGGATAAATTTGTGCTTCAATATTTGACCTTGCTTTACTAATTACTTCACCTTGAATAACCTTATCAACTTTCTGTTTAGTCCATTGTATTGGTTTTTCTTGATCTTCAGTAATACCAACACCAACATAAGTATCAGTCTCAAGTATATCAGATCCTAAGAACGACTTGATAATTCTACTTCTTTCTTGATCGATAGTATCTGTAAAACCAGGATGTCTAAGTATTCTAAGATCATCACCAACTTTTACTGTTTCCTGAACATCAACAATTTCAATATCAACTCCTCTTTGTCCAACATAGAAGAAAATATCAATTTTGTCACTTGGTGAAGGTGGTTCAGTAAATAATACAGTTGTTCCACCAGCAAACTGATATGCAATCTTAGGTGTTTGTATTACACCATTTACAAATATTATAAGAACAGCATCAAGATCAATTTCTGATGATAATGCATCATTATTATCTTTTTCAAAACTAATTAATTGACCATTTAAGAATAATGGGAACCTTCTTCTAGATCCATCCTGTAATAATTTAATATTATCGATAAAATCTATTTCACCAAATTGCCAAGCAGAGAAGTAGTCATTATAAGTTTGTACCACTTCTAATTGGAAATCATCCAATGGTCGTTGTAAATTTGCAGCAGTTACAAGACCAACTGGTTTAAACTTATCACCAACATTGAATGAGTGTCCATCCCTTGTTACTTTAAAGTCGTATATACCAAATCCAGTAGCACCAATTCCAGTAGCAGTCTGAGCAGCACTAACACTAGCACTGACTAACATATTCTTTCCAGTTTCTGTAGTATTACCGATACCCAATCTTGAAACACCAATAACAGGAAGATTTTGATAAACTGGATCAGGAGTTACAATTAGAGGATTGACATAATTACCACCAACTTCATTAATATTAATATCTAAAGCACCGCCTGTTCCTGCAGGAGATTTACCAACATTTATTCTAAACCACTTAGCACCAACTCTTCCGACAGGTAATTCAATTCTATGAGCAGAATCTGCTTCACCAGAAGTACCAACTCTAACAGTAATTGTATTTGTAGTTACTGATCTAATTGGTATTGTTGTATTGTTATATACAGGATCTGTTGAACGAGGATATGGATGAATAGTTGCATAATTATCTCTCTCACAAGTTAATTTTATACCACCAGTAGCAATACCAACTGTATTGGATGTATTTAATCCATGACCATTGATAGTTAATACTAAATCACCTGTTGTACCATCATAAGTTGCATTAGTAGGAGTCTTTGGTGATCCACCAGTCACAGTAACTGAATTATTATCAGCAGAAGAGAATGAATGTGCAAACCCAACACGAGGATATGCGTGATCAGTAGTATGAGCATCTTTAGCACAAGACATTACCAATGATCCAGTAGCAATACCAACTGTTTGATTTGATTTTTGGATACATCCATTTACAGTTTTACCTGCTACAAATGTATGATCAAACTTCTGATATGATGGATTTGGATTAACATTAACTTTAAATGTATTTACAGTCTTATTTGTAATTTCTAACCACTTACCA
>Ga0105189_1000038_pt1 | contig 11832 bp, 11 predicted proteins | sample Virmet3438_5245_FD_90058 | JGI IMG/M metagenome (GOLD analysis project Ga0105189, IMG submission 90058) | Marine viral communities from the Southern Atlantic ocean transect to study dissolved organic matter and carbon cycling - metaG 3438_5245 | ecosystem: Environmental > Aquatic > Marine >...
GGCTTGGTCCGCTGATGTGTACGATGTCATCCGCGGCCAGGTCGGCGCTGGATTCCCATTTGCGGAATATGTTCCCCAGACCAGCCAGCGATGTGCTCCCGCGGTTCCACTCGCCAGCCGGTACGACTGCCACGGCCTTGGCTGAGTCGCGAGCAAATCCGAAGGCCTTGCCCCGTTCGGCATGGCTGCTGAAGCTGTAGAGATCCCGCGCCAATTCGTCATCGGTGAACCGCTCCAGGACTATCCGCACCGCGATCCCGCTGGTCCAGGATGTGCGCGAGGTGTACCCGCTCAGGGCCACCGTATCGGATACCCGCCGGATCGGGGTGATCTGGATGTCTGATATCGGCTCTCCGAAATCGACTTTCTCCAGGAGCCCAACCGTGCCCGCATCGTGGGCGGTGGTCGGATAATAATACAGCGCCGGGTTTCCCATTATCTGCCCCCAAATATCGGCAGGGTCGCGCGTCCCATGCTTCCGAAGTGGCGCTGTAATTGGCGGCCCAAGGCGTCGATCGCGTTCGGATCGACCACGTTGGTGTGGATGTGGATGACAGGACCGCCACCACCACCACCGCCCATCGATAGCATCTGCCGGGCACTCTGAGGCACCGCACCGGATGTCGGTAAGATCCGCTCATTGGCATGTACCAGAGCCATGCCCGTGCGATTGACCACGCCACCGGTCTGGAATGCCATCCCGCCAGCCAAGCCCAGGAGGCCACCGATAGCGGCACCCACCGGGCCACCAACTGCAAAGCCTACCGCGGCGCCTGTAGCGGCACCCCCGGCAGCCTTGCCGGCCTCTAATACGTCCAGGTTCCCCTCCTCATCTATGATGCCCCCAGAGATGGCAGAGATAACGGCGCTGAATGACCTGGAGAAAAAGGACACGATCTTATCCCATACGGATGCGAAGCCCTCCACGAATCCCTTGGCGAAGGCCATCGGCATCCGGACCAAAAAGGCAAAGGCGATTTTAGGGGTGGCCTGGATGATTCCGGCAATCAATGCCGGGACACCCTCACCGATAAGCCGGGGAAAGACATCCCCAATCACGTCCGGCAGTTCATGCAGGAGCACCTTGAAACCCTCCACAAAGCCCTTCACGTTGGCCTCCACCATCGTGGCCATGCCGCCCTGCTCTGCCTGTTCCTCCAGGGTCCGGATTAGCTCCCGGTTTGCCTTCATTTCTGCAGCGCTGCCACCGGACTCGCGAAGCCTGGCGCGCTCATCCTTTGCCGCTTCAAGCTCCGATAGGGTTCTGTCCTGTTGTGCGGCTGCCTGTTGACCCAGACCGCCCAGCGCGCTCACCGCGGCACCCTCCGGGCCAAGACCGCCAATAAACCCACCCAGGTCGGTCATGCTTTGAACCACACCCTGGACGCCCTTAGATATAGACTCCCGCAGAGCCATCCACATATCGGCGACCGCGGCCTCCATTGCTGCGATGGTCTCAGCGATCCCGGCCTCGATACCTCCGGCTACAGACTCGATCGAGTCCAGGTCCTTGGACATCTCCCGGCTGATTTTCTTGAACGCCTTGGCAATTTCTACCTTTTCGATCTGGTCCTTTGCGCGGCGCGCGTCGACGATCAGCGCATCAAATGATGCTTTGCGTGACCGTCTGGCGTTGTCTCGCGCGCTTTCCAGGGCCGTCAGGAGGTTGGCCGCCTGGTCCAACTGGGACACAGGGAACGCCTTTTTTACCAGGCCCTCCACCTGCTTTGTGAGGGTATCAAGCTCTTTGGCCCCTCTGGACTTTCCGGTCCCCTTAGGGGCCATCGTGGGGGCGGCCCCTTTGACGGTGAACGATCCCGTATCGGCCCGGCCAAGACCAAGCTGCTCCCGCAGGTCATTGAGCGCGGACTGATTGACCTTGATCTCTGCCTCAATCTGAAGGGCTTTTTCTAGTTCTTCCGCCTTTGCGCGTATTTCATCAAATACGTCTGAGGCCTTGTTCATCTCACCAATGCGGCCGATCAGTAGCTGCATTTCCATGCGGTTCTGTAGAAACGCCTGCTCATTCTCCAACAGGGCCACCTTGGAGTCCCTCAGGGAGGCCTCCCACGCTCTCAGGTCTGCCTCTGCCTGCTGGGGGCCCTTCTCACTGAATGCCCCGCCAAGGGCCACATCAAGCTCCAAGAGCTTTAGGACGATTTCACCGATGACCACCATCACCTGCTGGAACATCCCCACCACCGACCGAACAGCGTTCTCGATGACGGGGACGATCATCGACACCGTCATAAGTGACTGGGCGATCCGGATTGTGGCCTGTGCGATCGTCATAAATGATTCCACCAGTTCGGTGGATAGAAAGCCTGCCCATTCCTTTGTGGCGTCTTGGCCTTCCCCGATTTTCTCCAGCAGGACAATCACCGCGGCCTTGGCATGGGTAAACAGCCCCGCGTCCGCGATCTCCTTCTGAAACTTAAACCACGCATCAGCCAGGTTTGAAAGCAGGCCGGAAAACGTGCCAGCCAGCTTGTCCGTACCGCCCGCAATCGTTCCCTTCGGATCCGTGAAGACCTCGAATAGAGCCGCCTGGAAATCCTTTGCCGACATCTCCGTGGCCTTGATCCCGGTCTGGAGTTGGACCAGGTTCATGATGCCACGATCGCGGAGTATATCAGCGGCGCCAGCACCACCGGCAAAGGCACGGCCCACCGCCTGAGCGGCCTCTACCAGGTCCATATTCATCGACCCGGCCAGGTCCATGACGGGCTTCCGCCACTTGTCCGCCTCCACACCGAAGGCTACCAGCGTAGCCTCTGCCTCAACAAGCTGCCCAAGCTCAAACGGGGTAGTCGACCCGATTTTAAACAGCTCATCCAGGCGGTCCCTGGCTGCCTCTGTGGAGCCCAACAGGGTAGATAGACGGGCCTCGAAGCTCTCCATCTTTGCGCCCACCTGAACAGCAGAGACGCCTAATCCCAGGTAGGCCTTGGCCAGGGCCTGAGCCCCCTCGATCGCTTTGGTCATGGCAGCGGCACCCATGCCGCCCATAAACCCCGCCATAGCGCTGTTATCCTTGTGGGCTTTCTTGGATGCGGTGCCTACCTTATCGGTAGAATCCGCAACATCTTCAAGCCCATCGGCTGCCTTCTTGGCTTCATCGTCCAGGCTGGCCAGCGCTTTTTCAAACGCGGCCACGTCCTTGTCCAAATCACCAACGCTGCCGGCTGCCTTCTGCGCGGCCAGCGCCATTTTTAGCAGAGGTCTGGACGCTTCATCCCGTAGCCGTAGAATCTTTTGGATGGTGTCATTAGCCATGCCCTACTCCCTCAGCCGGACTTTAGGCAGACGGTCGGGAATACTGGGGACCCGCTCCGCGCGAGGCGCTCCAATAGCTGGGAGCTTGTCGCATCCGCTTGCTGGTAGCACATCATTGCAAAGCTTATCTGCCATACGTCAAGCTCCAGAACTTCGTGCGGCCAGTGGCCCGTCTTGGTCGCCAACATCCACACCCCCAGCAGGAGATCCGGCTGGTTCTCGAAAGGACCGCAGCCGGTCGGCTGCTCTCCCGTCGTCGGTGCTCAGGGCCATGATGGCCGTAAAGCATTCAGTGACCACCCCCGCGGGCAGACTGTTGACACACAGCACCCCCGCGTCCGGGTCTTCCCGCTTGGGGTCGATGACCAGCTTGAGAGGCTCCCAGCTTTCGCCGTCCTCTGATACCGCGGTGATTCCCGCGGCCGCGGTGGCGTCCTGTAGGCCTGCCAGTTGCTCCGCTTGCTTGGGGGTCACCTTGTTGAGCACGTCCTGAGGCGTGGCCCCTTCTGTGCTCTCCTGTGCCGCCTGTGCCGCGCTTGTCATTGCCAAGGCCGCGAAGCCCACCTTCGCCAAGTCAGCGCTGCAGACCTTCCGGACTTTCCAGTGCATGCCAGCCGCCTCCACCGTATCGGTAGCTGCGGACTGGATCGCGTGAAGTATCGTTGTCATGTTGTGCCCTCCCCAGAGCTAAATCAGCCGCCCGTGGCGCTGCTGTTGGTGTTCACAATTGCGATGCTCAGGCCCTCGTCCGACCCGTCAGACTCACCGACAAAGGTAAGACTTTGGGAAATGATTCCCGCGCTGGTCACAGGGTCGCTTGCTTCGGTCAAAAAAGCGTTTGAAAGGGTGAAGGTGGCGCTCAGCGATCCGCTGGTGAAGGCGATAACCGCATCGCCCTGTGTGCCGGCGATCAGCGCCTGATACAGCGCGTCCTCCACTTCCAGGGTCACGGACATCTCCACCGACTGGAAGTCGGATCGCTTGGGCTCTTTCGTCACCGCTGAGCCAAGTAGCTGGCGCCGGGTCAGGTTGTTGTTGACCGTTACCGACATGTCGACCAGGTCGTAGTTCGCGCTGTTGAAGCTCAGTTGACCCGCGTGGCTATGGAGCACAGCCGTATCCCCGGCACCGTATGACGGCGTGGCGGCCGTGCCACGGGTGGCGGATGTCTCGGCGATGATGTCCATATCCAGCGACATCACACCACCAGACGAGACCGAGAAACTACCTGAGTTCACCTTGCACCCCTCGAATACCTCGCTGGTCCCTGACCCGCGGACGTTCTCGATGGTCAACCCAGTGGGCAAGGTGCCAAGGGTGTAGGTGTGGGTGTACGGGCTGGATCCGGTGGTCGCTGCAGCGCCCATCAGATGCTTGACCCACATGCCGCAGTTCTCGTACGTCAGCTCGATGGATACACCACCGCCCGCGTTATCGGCTTGAGTGTAATGATTCCGACGCATCGCACCCGCGGCGCCGGTCCTCATGTTGGGGCGTGGTACACGCTCAACAGTCCGCAAGAGGTTTGAGCTGATAGCGGGGCGCCAGTTAACGCGACTGACGGCCGTGCCCCAAGTCGATTCCTCGCCAATGCCCAGGGCCGCGCCCCGTCCGTGGTAAATACTAGCCATGATGATCTCCGATTAGGGGGTAGGTGCTTTGATGGTTTGCACCTTGAAAGTGCAGTGAAAGTTTAGAGTCCGGGGGCCGGTGGTCGTGACCTGCAGAGTCAGCACGTAGTTAGCCGTAGAGGATCCGCCCTGGATAGGTGTCCGGATCCACGCTGGATGCAGGGTGCGCATGTCGCCGGTAATGGCCATGGCGCTGGTGGTGTCTGTGCCGTCCGAGTGCGTCACCGTATAGGTGGCCGTTTCGATCTCTTCCAACAGCCGGGATCCGTTCCCTGGCGTGCGCCGTTTCAGCAGCACCGGGAGCAGGTTCCACCACACATGCTGTATCTCGTTCGGTGTCTTCGAAAACTCCAGCCGGGGGTTCTGGGATCCCGCTGGCTCTGGGCGCGCGGTAATCACAAGCTCAGACCCTGTACCGGGGGCCCCGATTTCGATGTATCCGTTCTTTGCGCTGCTGACGGTAAACGATCCGGCGGCGCTGGATGGGTCCGCATCGTTGTCCCAGTAGAGCCATATATTGGTGGCCGCTGTGACGTTTGGCGAGACCCAGTTGTCGATCTCGATCGTTCCCGCCTTGTTGGAGTGGTTCCACGATGTGATCTGATACGTCAGCAAGGCACCCGTGCCATCGGTCACGCGGATGTCGTTCCCGTTGGTCATCACGTTGTCCCAGAACGCGGGCCAGTCGCTCGGTATGCTCGCTGAGATATCGACCGTGCCGGCGCCCGCGTGGAGGTCCACAGCTATCGGGGCGCGTCGCTTCCATGCTGAGTCAAACCATGCCATGCCTAAGCTCCTGCGGTCTCAGTGTAACGCACGACCAGTTGCAAAATGCAGAGCCCCAAGCCGGGGCGATCCAATTCCTGGCCGTCCAAGCTGGACGCGCTGATCTCTATGTCTCGCACGTTGCCGTCCAGGCTGCGGTCGGCCTCCAGGGCTCTCATGATGTCGTCCATCAGATCGACCGCCTCCAGTGCTGCATTGGCTGGCGTGCTGTTCTCGGCTGCGGTCCACGCCTCGATCTGGCAATTCATGGTCCGATCGTAGCGGGTCAGCACCGTGGTGCCGGGGGTCTGGGCGGTTGTGACGTTCAGAAAATAGACGTAACATCCGGGGATCCGGTGAGGCTGGAACGCTTCACCCAAGACCACCTGGTCCGCTCCGCTCAGGTTGAACGTATACGACCCCGACCCGTTGACGTTTTTGATCTGTGTCTGGATGGCTGCCAGGATCGTGCGCTCTTTGCTCATCGTCCACCACCCAGGACGCGCGCGATCTCATCGGAGATTACCCGGTCTGCTATTGGCTCGATGTGCTCCAGCGCGGGCTGCAGGAACGGCCGCGGTGGCATGTTCATCTGGTACGGCCCCACCTGGAACGGATCGACCCGGCGCCCGTAGACTACAGACCGGGTGTGCCTGCGGACATCTACCGGCCCGCCTTCCTCATGGATGCGCGCATACGGCACCGCACCGAATCCAGACGGGCCCTTGCCACTGCTCAGGATTACGTTGACTCCATCAGAGTCCGTTACCGCCGTGCCGTGTAGGGAGTCCCTCAGCGCGCCAGTCCGGACCCGGAGGCCGCCGGGCTTATTGGTCACACCGAACATAGCGTGCCGTTCACCCTCTTTGGCGAGCCCTAACGCGGCCGTCATCAGGCCTTTCTTGATGGCACCCGTCCGGACCATTCGCTTCAGGTGCGCAGCCCACTGCTCAATCGTTATTGCGGTCGCCATCAGGCCACCCAGGCGGTGGCCAGGCGATGAGCGGCCAGGGCCTCTTTTACTTCAGGCAGCAAGCCCAGATTACGCACCGCGATCGAGCCCCCACCCTGTGAGATGTTGGTTCGCCCGATATGGTCCCGGGCGTTGTACCAGTGCGCTACCTGCAGACAACAGGCATGGACGATGGAGTCGGGGATAGTCGCCCAACCCAGGACCGCCACCACCTTGATCCCGCGCTTGACCTTAGACCATGCATCGGTGGTGCCATCGTCGTCCAGGTATACGATCCCCTCGTCCCCGTAGACCGTGTAATCCCCGGACGGTATCAGGTCGGCTGAGCTATACAGCCGATCGTCTGAGTCGTGGATGCTGGTCACCGATTGGATCGGATGCACGGGCAAGCGCAAAGACCGCCCACCAGGGCCATCCAGGATCAAGGTATACGACGTGTCCTCGATGGTGGGATCTCCGGAGGTTGGCCACGGCGGCCCAAAACCAAGGTACGACGCAAACACCGAATCGCACCGGGCGATCAGTGTGTCCAGCGTAGTGTCCTCAGTGGTCCCGGTCAGGCCGCGAATATACGCGCGAACCTGTGCCGCCGTGGCTATAGCCATCCCCCTATCCCTCAGCCTTGGCAGGCTTAGCGGCCTTGGTGGCCTTGGCTGGTTTGAGCCATGCGGGGACCTCGGCATCCTTGGATACCTCGATGTCCCGCACCTCTCCGGGGGTCCAGTGTGTGCCCGCGGGCCACTCCCCTGTGGCTGTGCTTTTGAGTTTCATCACTCCCCCTTCTTCGGCTTAGACGGCGCGGCCCGTCGCTTTGTTGGGCTCTTGACCGCGCGCGTCTTGGCTGGCTTGGATGGTGCCGACCCTACAGCCTCGAAAGCATCACCGAAGGTCTCCAGAAGGTAGGCAGCATCCTTATCGGATACCTCCCGCTCCTGGCCCTTGGTGAACCGTCCGATCGGACCATTGTATAGGTCGGTATGGGCAAAGCCCTTGAACTGTAGAATCGGCATCTCTCACCCCTAGCTGGTTGCGACGTTGTAGCCGTAGGCCACTGACTTGTTGCCGTTGGACATGTCGATCAGGCAGCTACGGCGTGTAGCAACGATCTCCACCGTACCGGCCACAATTTCGCGGTCGATGTCGACGGTGTGGGCCTTGTAGTTACCCATGCGCCAGCTTGGACGGTGGACAATGACGTATCCGGACTTGATATCATCGGCGGGTGTGCCTGAGTGGACGCCCGAAGCGTTGAGATCGTCGGTCATAAACCCACTTACCAAGATGTCCATTCCGCCAAGCTTACCGATGGAGCCATTGAGGATACCAGCCGCTTGGCCCATGACATCCAGGGTCTTCGTCTCGTCAAGCTGGAGCAGGTACTTCGTCATTACGATCGGAGACACAACCATCAGCAGATCGCTGGATGCCTGATAGCCGCTGCCCAGGGTGGCGCGGGTGGTCAGGATGTCCGCATAGTTCATTGCGTTGGCATCTCTGCCGGTGCTGGCATCGAAGGCCGCCGCGCGGAATCCGATGAAGGCCCGGCGATGGTCGGCAGCCGTGGAAGCCACTGAAGAGGTGTTCCACCGGCCTGAACCATCCCACAGCCGCGGTGATGCGGTCGTGTGTAGATCGGCGTGCGCGTCCGTTGAGTCTCCGTTTATGCAAGCATCCTCGATGGCATGACCCAGGGCCGTGGCCAACTCATCGCGAAAATAGTCCATCGCTGCCACGATTGAATCGGCGGCGGTGTCTTCGTCTGCGGTGATGCGTGCGGCGAAGCTCTTGGCGGTCGCGCTGATCTGGCTGGTCGTGCTGTCGCTTGCGGTGATGCTGGACCATGTGGCGGCCGACTTGAGATAGGGCGCAACGGCTGCCGAACTGAAGGGAATCTTCAACTCCTTGCCGGGCATGGCGAAGGATGGCAGCGCCGCTTCAAGGGCGGTCGGCTGGTACAACTTCCGGCCAAGCTCAGGCAGAAAGACATCGGGCACGAAGTCTTCACCCACAGATGAGGCATCGGAGAACACGCGCTTAATGATGCCAGGAGCCTTGTCCATGTGGTCAGCCAGCTTTGCGTCCAGAGATGTGGAACCCTTGCCGGACTTCGTGAGGAGTCGGCAGAAGTTGCGGTCATCGACCAGGCGCTTGAATTCAGCATGCCACTCACCGCGATCGGTCTCATCGGTGCATAGGCCAGCCATATCCACGCTTCCGTCCTTGTTGATGAAGCGGCGCAAGGTGGCCTCTTTCTCACTGACGGTTTCCACGCGGGGGGCTGCAGACTCTGCGATCTGTTGCTGGATCGCCTTCATGTCTGTGGCCATTTTCTCGATGACCTCAGTGCGAAGCTCGCGATCGGAATCGGCAAGACGCTGTTGCTCTGCTTTGATGTCGGCCAGAGCCTTCAGGGCCTCTTGACGGTTGGTAATGTCGGACATGATGTCTCCAGATGTTGCCCCATGGGGGCGGGGTTTAGTCGTTGTCGAACAGATCGGCCCACCCATCGCGGGCCACCTGTGCGGGGTCTTCAGTTAGTGCGGAATCCACCGCGGCCTGTACCTGGGAATCATACCCAAGCAAGTCCAGCAGGGTAGCGCGTACAGTGGCCTCCAAGGCGTCTGTGCTGGCTTCTGCCGTCTCGGGAGTATCAGGGGCAGCCTTGGCGGGTGCGATGTCCCACAAGTCCGTCTGGGCGGCCTCCTCTTCTGGGGCTTCTTCGGCCTCTGCGGGTGGCTCCTCTGTGGGCTCATCCTCTGCGGGGGCCTCATCCTTGGCCATGGTTATGGTCACCTTGTCCTCGTCCTCTGTGACGTTCAGGATGTGCTTTTGTACCGGGTCGGGCTCAAGGCCCCACATCTTGGCGCGGATGGCCACGGCCTCCGGGTTGGCTGGGATGCTCACCGCTGAGATCTCTAGCAGTTCGTTCCCGGTCAGATATTGTCCGGACTTGCCGGCCGCGGGGTGGTCTTCGGGTAGTTCTTTGCGGGGTGTGCTGGATGAAGGGGCAAAGCCCACTGAGACCGCCGATAGGTAGCCCTCACGGAACTGCCTTGAAACGGTGGCGCCCATGCTGCCGGGCTCTGAGTCGTCCCACTTGATGGAAGCGATCAGCGCGTCCCCGTCCATGCTTAGATCGGTCACCTTACCAACCGGCGGCTGGCTGTAGTCGTGAGACCATACCACCACGGGATTGGCCGCAAATCGGTCCAGCTTCCAGTCAGGTGCGACCACGTCGCCATAACGGTCAACCGACGGGGTCGACGCGATGACCTTGGTGGTCCCGTCTGTGCCGGTCTCGGCCCGCATCATCCAGGTCTTGAATACTCCAGACATTTAGCTCACTCCTTCCACGAATGGCACGGCAACGCACCGACAGTTTACATTCTCGGCAGCGCTGCCCATCTGCCCCGGCCCGTTACCGGTGGCACCTGATGGGCTCCTGAACTGACCATCTACGGGCACGCGGTCGCCGTCCAGGTCAATGTGCGAATCCCTGACCCGGCCATCCCTGGCGCTGAGCCATTCCTTTTGCAGCTTCACCCCTTGGCTCTCTGCATCCTTCATCGACGCGATCCCGGCCTGATTCATCAGGGCGGTGGTCTCAGTGCGCGCAATAACCATGGCCCGGTTGGGGCTGAATGTGGTCGACTGCAGAATCCGTTGCTGGATCTGTTGCCGGCTTAGGCCATCCTCAAGCCCGCCCACGATGGTGGCGCGTACCTGAATCTTGGTTGTGGCCTGGATCTCCTTGATCATCGTGGCGGTGCGCGCGGTCACCAGATCGCGGATAACGTCCGCGCTGAGGTCCACATCCACCGGCAGCGAATCCGACGCGGCGTTGATGGCGTCGGCCATCATCGACCGGAACAGCGGCCGGAATATCTCCAGTATCTGCTCCCGCTCCGCAGCCGCGTCCAGGATCTTGTCCAGGGTCACATCATCGATCGCGCGCTTGACCGGCACCGCGCCGGCCTTGGTGCCTAGGTGCTCTTCCACCCGCTTGGCAACGCGGGCGCCGGCCGCCATCAGGTAGCGGCGCATATTCAACGCGATCCGGCGCTCATTCGGCTGGTGCTCTTTCTCGATGAACGCGCGCCATGTGTCCGCGCGGCCCTGCTCAGTCTGTGGTGCCTGGTACGATCCGCCACCATCGAGCACCAACCACCGCGCCAGCGGGTCCAGGGTGCCTACGCCGTGGCGGTGAATCAGCTGCTCTAAGGCGGCGCGCTGCTCCTGCTCTGGTGCTTCTGGTAGCGCCTGGGCGCCCTCAAGGATCCGGCGCGCTTGCTCTTCCGTGATGGTTGGGAATGCAACACCCACCACCGCCATGGCGGCATCAAAGGTGATAGCACCGGCAGCCACCGCACCAAGGATAGATAGCAGGCTGGCGATCTGGGCACCGTTAAGCGCCTGAGCACTCACCGACGCCCCGTCGGAAGGTCCAGCAGCCGCTGGCGTGGCTTCTGCCTCCACCTCTGCCTCTGCCTCCGGCATGATGTCGTCAAACCCTTCCAGGGCTGCAGCCTCTGCCAATGGGATGCCCATCAGCCACCAGGACTGTACCCGGTTCACCCGTGCATCCCTGGACTCTTGGAGGGCCTCCACCCCGCTGAAGTCGTGCGAGACATGCACATCCGCAGAGTCTGAGAACATGCGAGCCAGTCGCGTCAGGGCTGAGTCTACCAGGGCAGCCTTTGATTTTAGGCTTTCAAAGTACCGCTTGGCCTGCTCGCGTGCTGTGGCGTAGTTGGCGCTGGGTAGCCCGATTCTGGTGGGCGGGACCCCGATCGAGGCCATCACGCTTTGCCTGACAAGCTCCCGGGTGGCCTGGTATTCCATGTCCCGCGGCGACCATGAGAGCGGCGTGTAGCTGACACCGGACCCCAAGAAAAGGGCAGCCCCTTGCTTGGACATGCGGCGATCGAAGGCCTCGCGCATGACCGCGATTTGCTGTTGGCTCCAGGTGTCGCCCTCTGATGCCGGGCTGAATATGCCGGTCGGCTGGCCATGGTCGGCGCTGTTAGCGGCCAGTTCGGCGGCTTTCTTCTCGGTGGTCAGGTCATTGGCCAGGGCTCGGATCGCCCCGTTGCCGTAGAGCCCCTTGGGGCCGTCCTCCCAGGATACCTGCCGGATGTGGAGCACCTGGTCCCAGCCATAGCGGACCACCTTGCCGCCCTCGTCATA
>Ga0105189_1000043_pt1 | contig 11132 bp, 9 predicted proteins | sample Virmet3438_5245_FD_90058 | JGI IMG/M metagenome (GOLD analysis project Ga0105189, IMG submission 90058) | Marine viral communities from the Southern Atlantic ocean transect to study dissolved organic matter and carbon cycling - metaG 3438_5245 | ecosystem: Environmental > Aquatic > Marine >...
GAAGACCGTGATACTGAGCATTATTATGCTAGCGAGCAAGTTCTTTGCATCGAGGCATGGCACCTACCGTCATCGAAGGGTTCGAACGATGGACGACATGTAATTGTCATCGATAACCACACCCTTTTGGATGAAGAGTGGGAGCGCGACACCTTTCCCTTCTGCTTTATTCGTTGGACCGAACGGTTGCTCGGGTTTTGGGGTCAGGGATTGGCTGAGCAGCTCACTGGAATCCAGGTGGAGATAAATAAGCTCCTTCGGAACATCCAAGAGCAGATGCACCTCGCCACACCGAAGGTTTTTGTCGAAGCGGGCTCTAAAATCTCCAAGGCACACATAAATAATGAGATTTGGGGAATAATCGAGTATGCGGGCACACCACCGACTTTTTACGTCCCAAAAACGGTTTCTGGGGAGATATTCAGTCATTTAGACCGCCTATTTAGCCGTGCATACGAAATTGCGGGCGTAAGCGTGCTCGCAGCGCAATCTAAGAAGCCTGCGGGGCTCGAATCGGGCGTTGCGCTTCGTGAATTCCAAGATATTGAGACTGAGCGCTTCATTATGGTCGCTAAAGAGTATGAAAACCTCTTTTTGGACGTTGCGGAGCACATGATTGACCTTGCACGGGTCATTGCAGAGCGCGGAGACGCCTATGACGTGCTGAGTCATGGTGACGAGAGCATTGAGAAGATTAACTGGAAAGAAATTGACCTAGAGAAGACGGAATACGTGATGAAGGTGTACCCAACATCACTACTGCCGACTACACCGGCTGCGAAGCTCCAGAAGGTCATCGAGATGCTTCAAGCAGGCATGCTGACCCAGCAAGAGTCTCGCGCACTGCTGGATTACCCCGATCTGGAGGCCGTTAACCAGCTGGCAACTGCATCTCAGGAATTGTTCAACAAAATCATCGATGAGGCCATTAGCAAGGGTCGGTACAACCCGCCAGAGCCATTCATGAACCTGGCGATGGGTGTGCAGATGGTTCAGTCGGCCTACCTAAAGGCCAAGATAGACGATGTGCCGGAGAAGCGCCTCGACCTTCTGCGGCGGTTTCTCCAAGACGCGGTGGCCATGCTCGCTTCCATGCAGCAGCAGGCAATGGCCCCGATGCCAGGACAACCCATGGAGCAGGATGTGGCGCAGCAGGGTGCTCGCCCCGGCGCTATGGCAGAACAAGAAATGGCCCAGGAGCAGATAGCCGCTCCAATGCCGACATAGGAGATTTGAATGGAAGAGCAGCAAGAAGCACCACCGGCTGAAGTCGTTGAAGAGGCCGTTGAAGAGGCGGTGGCGGAAGCTACCGAGGAACAGCCGGCGGTCGAAGAGAAGCCCGACTTCTCCCGGCAGTTTAGCGCCATTGCGCGACGTGAGCGCGAGCTTCGTCAGCGCGAATCTCGCATGAAAGAGATGGAGGCGCGGTTCAACGAAGTCGACGGGTACAAGAATGAGTACTCCGGCATTCAAGAGCTGGCGAGCAAGAATCCCTATGAAGCGATGAAAAAGTTGGGCATCGATTATGATGCCTTGACGCAGCAAGTCATTAATGAGGGCGAGCCTACGGCAGACCAGCAATTAAGGCTTGAGAACGAGACTTTGCGGGCTCGGCTCGATAAGCTCGAAGGCGCTTACAACGAAGAGCACAAGCAGCGCGAGCAGGCCCAGGCGCAAGCTGCTCGGAACAAATTAATTGACAACGTGAGACAATTCGTTGACGATGGTGGTGACTACGAATTCATTCAGTCGAATGATGCTTACGGTCTCGTGGCGGAAGTGATGCAACAGCACTACATCCGCACAAAAGAGATTATGGAGTATTCCGAGGCTGCAAAAATGGTCGAAGGCCATTTTGAATCCGAAGCCGAGCGATATCTAGGCAGCAAAAAGCTGCAAGACAAGTGGCGGGCCACTAGCCAAAAAGAGCCTGAACAAAAAGCGACTTCAGAAGCCGAACCAGCGAAATCATCACGGCCAAAAACACTTAGCAATGAAAACACTGCTAAGAAAACAGAACCGTCTAGCGGCGTCCTAGAGAGTAAAGAAAAGTCTCTAGAGCGGGTCGCTCAATTAATTCGCTGGGAGTAATCCCGCACACATTCTGGAGTTAAAAAATGGCTAGTCCACTCGACGTAGGAACCGTTACCGAGGCGCTAAAGGAGCACTACAAGCCCCTTCGCGTCCAGAACATGGTTTACAAAGACAATCCGCTTCTCGCTATGATGCCGAAATACACCAAGTTCGGTGGCGAGAATATGCCGATTCCTTTGCTCTATTCAAACCCGCAACGACGCAGTGCGACGTTTGCAACGGGTCAGGCAAACACTTCGACCTCTGCGTTGAAGCAATTTGTTCTAACACGGGCAAAAGACTATTCCTTCGCCTCGATTACCGGCGAGTCCATCAAGGCTACTGAGAGAGACAGTGATGCTTTCTTGCGCTATGCCACGATGGAAATTGACGGTGCTCTAAATTCGCTTACTCGCTCTCTTGCTATTGCAATGTATCGCGACGGAAACGGTGCTCGTGGCCAAGTCAGCGTTGAGCCCAGCGTTGCGTCGGACATGGTTGTCACTCTAAAGAATGCGGAAGACATTACTAACTTTGAGGTTGGTATGGTCCTTAACATTTTTAGCGCGTTAACTGGAGGATCTCAGCGTACTCGTGATGGCTCAAACGGTAACTTCACTGTTGACGCCGTTGACCGTGATGCGGGCACTCTAACCTTTACGGGCGAGGCTTATGATTCATCGGGTACCATTGCAGCGGATGAATTTATCTTTGTGCAGGGTGACCGAGGAGCAATGATTACCGGGCTTGATGGCTGGTGCCCATCGGCAGCTCCAGGCGCTACGGCGTTTTTTGGTGTTGACCGAACCGCAGACGTTACCCGTCTCGGGGGTAATCGCTTCGATGGCTCGGCTCTTCCAATCGAGGAAGCGCTTATCGGTGGCGCAGCTCGCGTGGCACGTGAGGGCGGAAGCCCTGATGTTTGCCTGGTGGACTTTGCTACTTTCTCAAACCTTGAGAAGGCTCTCGGCTCTAAGGTCGTTTACGACGAAGCCAAGGCCCGTGACGTAGACATTGGCTTTGCGGCCATCTCACTTCGCGGCCCACGAGGAACCATCAAAGTTGTTCCTGACCAAAACTGTCAGCCCGATGTCGCCTGGATGCTCCAGCTCGACACTTGGAGCCTGAACACTCTTGGTGAGGCGCCAATGTTCTTGGACCTTGATAATAATCGCATGCTTCGCGAAAGTGCGGCAGACGCTTACGAGGTACGCCTGGGTTACTACGGCAACGTCGCTTGCAATGCGCCTGGATACAACTGTCGCGTAGCATTGGCATAATTCAGGCTCAGGAAGGAGATTGAGTTATGGCGAATCGTGATTTTAAGAATGTGCAAGCGCTAGAGCGCGAGCTAAAAATTATTGCGGGCCGTGTTACGTTTAGCGGTTCTGGCGCTACCGTAACGACCAACGCAGGTAGCGGGTTTACCGTTGCCCGCGATGGCAGCAACGCGGGAGAGTACATTGTCACTCTAACTGACAAGTACACAGACCTCCTTCATTGCTCGGCGACTTATGTGCAAATTGCGGGTAGCGATACTCTGTTTGCACAGGTTGAGGCTCATGATGTTGCTTCAGCCAAGACAGTGGAGATTCACTTGATTAATGACGCGGGTTCGGCATTGGCCCCCAGCGACACTGACCAAATGACCTTTATGCTGGTGCTTAAGAACAGCAGCGTAACTTAAGGAGCCTAAAATGCCCGACCCAGGAAACCTGGCGGTCATGATCCTCGACAAAGCCAAGGAGTCATCCGAAGGCAAAGACGAGGGTGAAGGCTACGCGAAAATGGCCAAGAAGGAGGCAGGTGATGCTTTCCTCAAGGCCATCGCGGATGGCGACGGAGAGATGGTGGCGCAAGCGCTACAGGACCTTCACGACATCAGTATGAATTAATTGGACGGGGGCGAAAGCCCCCGGTCCTTTATCGGAGGGCTGGATGCCGAATAACACTACCACCCTCGCCCAGCTCATCACCCGTGTAAGACAACGGGCCGATATGGTGGGGTCCGCCTTCGTCTCAGACTCAGAGATTGTTGACTATATCAACGTCGCCATGGCGGAGATTCACGATTTACTCGTGACCAAATACGAAGACTACTACGTCAAAGATAGCTCGGAGTCGCCCAAGTCTGGCGATTACACGCTTCCTGCCGACAACCCAGGAACACTGCCCACGGACTTCTACAAGGCCCTGGGGGTTGATTTGGTGTCCGGTGGACTGACGTATCGCCTGAAGCGCTACAGCTTTCAGGACCGCAACATGTACAACTCGCCTGGGGCGGTGGCTGCGAGAATCGCAGATACGCGCTACACCATCCAGGGGAACAAGATTAAGTTCATTCCCAACCCGACAACATCAGGAACGGCGAAGCTCTACTACGTGCCGGAAGCTCAAAGGTTTGATGCAGGCTCTACGAGCGCCACCATTGTCAGCGTGGCCCCTGCCGTAGCCAATGGCTACGAGGAATACGTGGTGGTCGATGCGGCCATTAAATGCCTGCTCAAAGAAGAGTCTGATGTTCAGCCCCACATGGTCTACAAAGAGCAGCTTCGGAAGCGGCTTGAGGCCGCAGCGGGCAACAGGGATGCCGGGGAATCCTACAAGATTAGCGACGTTAACACTGGCGTCTATCTCGAAGACTACGTCAACTATCGGGGCTTCTGATGGTTGAGTACGAGAAATACAGAAGCGACAACTACGAGCTTAATCGAGTCCAAGACAAGATTGAGGACTTTGCGCGTGGTGTGCAGCTTGGCGGGATTATTGATGGGCGGCTTATTGCCAACATTGACCTAGTGGCGAACAAGACTTACCAGGTCTACCATGGCCTTGGCCGAAGGTATAAAGGCTATGTGGTCGTCTCTTCGACAGCCGCGAATGTCGTTATTGTCAAAGAGGGCGAGAACAACAGCCCGGACAAGTACCTTCCGGTTCAGTCTGCGGCAGACTCAACCATTAGCCTGTGGGTGTTTTGATGCCGTTAGAGAAGAAAACACTCTCGTTTCCGCTCGCTAAAGGCATGGACGAAAAACCATCGGCCCCATCCCTTGGTATTGATTCATTGCAGGCCGCAGACAACGTGCGTTTCGAAAAGACTGGCCAGGTCAGGAAGCGCGGCGGGTTTGTTCTGACAAGCAGCACGCAGGCATACGTAACTGCCGGGTCAGGCGGTTCGGTTGGCGGCTCGGGCTCTATCTCCACAGGAGAGGCCATTGTTCAGTACAAGGATGAGACGCTCATCTTTGATGGCAGCAAGGTCTACTCAAAGATAACCGCCCCGCCAACCACAGACGTGTTGGTGGACAAGGGGACCTTTGTCCCCATGACGGTTCAAAACAAGTTTAAGCGCCGAGTAACCGATAGGCGGCAGGGAAATGCCCAGATAACAGAGGCAAACGGCATCAGGGTTTACACCTGGGCGGAGTACCAGTTCTACCCAACCCTGGCGCAGTATCAGGTAAGGTACGATGCCGAGGATATAGAAACGGGCGTCTTGATCCAATCGAACAAGTTGCTCGCATCTTACGCCATTACCGTCGCAGCTTCCGCTGCCAACTGCCTGTATGAGGTACCAAGGCCGCAATGCCTTACGGTGAGTAACCGTATATTTCTTCTTTACCAGGACACGGTAAACAACAAGATAAAGTACCGAAGCATTGATTGCTCAACATCGACAACAGTGGCGCAGGGTGAGACGGCGGAAGCAACGCTTCAGGACAACAGCGGGGGGTCAGGCGTAGACATTGCGCTAGATGCAACATACCCCATTTTTGCTGTCGATGCGGCAGGGACGCAGTCTTTAGCCAATGGGGGAGTGCTTGCTTACTACACTGGGTCGGCGTTTAAGGTTCAGTACCTTGAGGTTGATGGCACTACGCTTAGGGGGACAACCGTTGCCACTGTTTCAGCGACGGCTTCTTTCTCTACTTATGTCAAAGGGACAGACACTGTTCTTCCTAGTGAGATATTTGTAAAAACCTTAGACGACAGCGCAAGCGCAACCACTGCGGCAATTGTTTTTGGGTGCACGGTTTCACATGGCGGTTCAAGCAAAATATACATCACCCTACTGAGTGATAATTTATCTAGCCAGATAAGTTACCTGGATTTTGCAACAGATGCGTTTCCTACGGCAAATGCAGACATGTACCTGCTTGCAGGAACTGCAGGTACTGCCGCGTCGGGCTCGACCGATATTTATGTCCCGGTTACGGTCGTAAAAAAAGCTGAACCGGGAAGCACGGCAAAGACGCCGAAGCACTGGTCGAGGATATATAAGATAGCCCTTGATACAAGGGTTGTGGCGTCAATTTCGACATCATCAATAAATGTCCATAAAGACACTTTGAGCTACTGCTCAACCATAACGTCTGATGCATTTAGGGTTGGATCAAGCCTCTATTTCGGCATGTCCGTGGTAAATGACAACCTTTTAGCCGAAGACACTTCGGGCAGCTCTCGATTAAGAAGGGGGCTATCAAACACCCTTGCAGTGCTAAACCACAACGGAGAATTAATTGGCGCAACCAAAATGGGACAATGCGCAACATGCATAACCTCCGAGTACGTAACGTTGGACCCAGCCCAATATGCCTTTGTTGAAGGAACAAGCCCTCAAACAAACAGAAGATTATGGACGGGCATTCAGCGAGTTTCCAAGGATGCGTCTGCGGGCAAATATCGATTCGGCGCTTCTCGATTTGCCGGATACATAAACACATCCAGAGACACCGCATCGACACACCACAACTATGACCCGGACAATGTGTTTGGAATAAGCATGGTTACTTGCGACTTTGCGCCAAGCAGAACAATTGCGAGTGCGGATGCTGATGGGTCGCTCCTTTTGACTGGCGGAGTCGCTCACGCCTATGATGGAGATCGCATTTTCGAGAACGACTTTGTCGTATCGCCAAGCATTTCCCAACTGGTGCAAACGGGCGCGTCAGCGTCAACCTACGTTGCGGGCGGGACAGTTCGCGGCTTTCCTGACGGAAAGGTTCTCAAGTATTCAGCCATTTATGAGTGGGGTGACTCAAACGGAAACGTTTACCGGTCTGCCCCTGCGCCGTTTAACGAAACAACAATTACTAGCGGAATTCCTAAAACCATTTCTGTCCATGACGGGGGAAGCGGCTATACGGCAGGAGTGGCTTATCCTGCATCTGGCGGAGCAGGGCAAGGGCTCCTCGTTACAGCCTCAAGCGTTGATGGAAGCGGGGGAATAACCGCTGTAAGCCTTTCAAGCAGTAGCCTGGATGTAAGAGGTCATGGGTACGCGGCAACAAACAGGGTAACTTTAACCGGTGGAGGGGGTAACGCCGAGATAGATATAGATACCGTCTACAACACAAACAGGGTAACTGTTTACGTCCGCCCTCTTCCCCAGGCCTTAACGCGAAAAGGCGCCATTAGCGAGTCTTACTCCATTGGGGGATCAACAGCCGCGCCAACAGGCAAGGGCGTAAACATTATCATCTATCGAACAGACGATGATGGTGCTCAGTTCTACGAGATAGGATCAATTCCGATACTTAATGGTGTTGGAGCTGGTGACGAAATCGCCCTTATCGACATGCCCCCCGATTATGCAAACGTCATCAATGCGGAGCCAATGTACACAACAGACGGCGAAGTAGAGTCTGGGTGCTTTGGTTCATGCACTGACCTTGTTAAGCATCAAGGAAAGATATTTGCAGCAGGCATCGACGACAACGTGTATATGTCCGTGCCGTTGACCGATGGTTCTGCCGTTCGCTTTCCGGCGTCCTATAGTGAGTTTCAGATTAACTTCCCTGGTGACCCGTCCGCCTTAACAGCAATTGAAAGTAACCTGGACCACCTGGTCATCTTCACCGAAGACAATGGGTTCTTTGTTTCAGGCAGAGGGCCTGACCGACTAGGCTTTGGGCCTTACCGCCCACCAAGGCTGTTTGCTTCTGGCCAAGGGGCGAAGGCAGGCGCGGCCCATACGGACTCGCCTATTGGGGCGTTCATTCAGTCAGATCGAGGCATCTACGTTGTTGGTCGAGACATGAGCGTAAAGTACCTTGGCGCCCAAGTAGAAGATAAAACGTCTAAGCTAGCCATCAACATGCTAAGGCACGATGAGACAAACGAAGTTCGAATTATGCTGTCCAACAAAGGGACGGCATCTGGCTCTGATGAATACCTTGTTTACAACTACTACTTTGGCCAGTGGAGCAGGTACACAGTCGCATACACATCATCCGCTTGGCAGGTAGGCGAAGTCTATGACGGGACAACCTTCCAGAGGCTTACCGCAGACGGCAAGCAGTGGGCGCAGTCCACAACAGTTTTTCAGGACAACAGCGCCAACTATGACATGGTGGTCGACACGGGGTTTATCTCCCCGACAGGCATTCTTCGCAAAGACAGAATCTACCGATTCATGTACTTGGGAGAGTACAAGGGAGCGCATGAGGCAGAGGCGCAGATTTACGTAGACTACAAGGCAAGCGACACGGCATCCCCAACGATAAATGTAAGCGGCGCCCCCAGCGATATCTTCCTGTACCGCACTCATATGCCTAGCCAAAAGAACAGAGCGCTAAGAATCAAGCTTGTTCTCACGGGCTCTACGGAGTGCGCGTACTTGAATGGACTAGCCTTTGAGGTTGGCGTACGGCCAGAGGGCACAAACTTTAAGACATCTCAAGCGAGGACATTCTAATGGCGGGTGAAAGTGCATTTCTATCTCAGATGCTTCGGCAGCAAGCAGCAGCAGAAGAGCGCGGGCAAATGGTTAGGGACGCCATTTCCGGGCAAGCGGCGTCTCAGATTATGCAGCAAATTGCGATGGGTGAAATTCAGCGCGAGATGGCAAGAGAAGCCCAAACAGGGCGAGCCCTTGAGTCGGCAGCGGGAAGACAAGCGCAGCGCGATGTTAGCAAGTCTCGATTAGAGACACAGAAAGAGCTTGAAGAAAAGCAAAAGCTGCTTGGCTTGATTGGCGGCGCAGCAGAGGCAACGGGCGCCCTTGGCGGTTACCTGGTTTCCCAGGACGCCTTAGAGGAAGCTCAATTCAAAGCAAGAGTAGAAAAGGCTGCGCTTAACCCGGAAGTTGATGACATGTCGCAGTTTAACCCAGAAGACCTTGAGGCTCTTCGGGCAATGTCTGTAAAGGCCGAAGCTGAAGAAGATCTTGAAAAGCTCAAAGAGAAATCTAAACCAGTAATTGTACCGGGGGCGTACTATGCCTGATGAATCAATTTACGGATACCTCGACACCGACCCTACACAGGAAGACATCTCGCAAGCGGGCGGAGAGGTTCGTCAGGAATGGGAAGCCCTTGTTAGGTCAAAGGGTGGAGATCCTGACGACTATTACTACAGGATGTCTGACGACCAATACCGGCAAAAAACGCAAGAACGGGCGGCCGAGCTTGGGCGAGGAGCGGCAAGGGAAAGGGCGGGACTGGAGGGCGACAAACTTTTTGAGTATGCGTCCCGACTAGCAGAAACCGCCGAAGGAAAAAGAAAAACAGAAGGACAAATAAGGGCAGAGCGAGCGCTCCAAATTTTAACCGGAGCGCAGCGAGGGATGGCTGCGTCGAGCACTGGTTTTGATGCGGCGCAAAGCCTTCGAACAGGAGAGCGAGCGGCTCAAAGGTCTGAGGCTGAAGGCGAGGCGCAAATTAGCGCGGCAGCAGAATTGGCGAGGCAGCAGGCTGGAGCTAGCCTAGAGCAGCTTCTAATAGCGGGCGAGCAGCGAGCAGAGGACAAGGCTTTCGCCATGGCGCAAATTCAGCAACAAGCAGAAGCGACAGAGGGCTCTATGTTTGCAAATGTCCTTGAAGGCATATTTGGCGCTATTGGCGGGATTGCCGGCGGCATAATAGGCGGCCCAACGGGCGCTGAGGCGGGAGCTAAGGGCGCGGGCGCTTTTGGTCAAGGCATTGGCCGGTGGATGGCTTAGGAGAGAGATATGGCGGATGCATACAAGCAAGCGATGATGCAAGAATACAGCAAAAGAAGGGCCAGCCTTGCGCCCGCTTTTGCAGCAGCGGAAGAGGCGAGTGACCGACGCGAGCAATTGGCCAGCAAAGACCCGCTTGTAAAGCTTTCCGCAATGGCAGGAAGCCCGGCATTCAGGGCTCAGGCGATGTCGTACGCAAAGCAATACCCGGAGAGGGCTGCGGAGTTTAGAGAGCTAGCCTCTTTAGGCCATGTCCCGTCCGGCATTGGCAGGATGAGCGTGGAGACGGAAGAGGGTCTTCAGCAGTCAATGGAAAGAGAAATAGACCAAGAGCAGCTAATGTCTGTTGAGCCAGAGCAGACCGAGACAAGCGAAGCCCCCCAGGTAGCCGATTCTCCATTTGCCAAAGAGGCGGGAGATGCAGCAACCGCAGGGGCAGGCCTAACCTCCGGTGTCGACAGCGTCATATACAGGCTGCGGCAAACAGAGAAGGCAATTAAAGAGTCAACAGGAAAGCAGAAAGAAGCACTAGAAGCTCACGCTGAAACGCTCAAGGCCCAGGCAGGGGAAGTTGCAGCCAGAGAACAGGAGATGGCTGACAGGGCCGACCGGCGCGTTCGCGGCATGGAGCTTATGAAGCAGCGCCACGACGAGGCCACTGCTCGGGCTGAAGCGGAAATCCGAAATGCAGAGCGCATGGTCACAAGCCATGAGATTGACCCCAACAGAGCATTCAAGACAACAGGTGCTCGTGTCGGTTCAGCCATTGCCATTGCAATGAGCGCTCTTGGGCAGGGCATGTCTGGGCGGGCTGGGCCAAACACCGCGTACAAGATTATCAACGACGCAATCAATAGAGACATCGACCTTCAGAAAGAAGAACTTCGGACTCGCAAGGATGTGCTTCGAAACAAGAACAACCTCTACGCCAACATGATGGCTAAGTTTGGTAATGAACGCTCGGCGGAGCTTGCGACCGCAAGGGCGGGTATTGCTGCGGCAACCCAAAGCCTTCAGGCCCTAAAGGCAACACACAAAAGCGAAAACGCTCACCTTGCTATTGATGAGCAGATTGCAAAACTTGAGGCTGACGGACAAAAGAAAACAGCAGAACTTC
>Ga0105189_1000052_pt1 | contig 9835 bp, 12 predicted proteins | sample Virmet3438_5245_FD_90058 | JGI IMG/M metagenome (GOLD analysis project Ga0105189, IMG submission 90058) | Marine viral communities from the Southern Atlantic ocean transect to study dissolved organic matter and carbon cycling - metaG 3438_5245 | ecosystem: Environmental > Aquatic > Marine >...
ACATTCCGTAGCACTCATCTCAAGAGAGACGTAGCTGGTCTTCTTCCCGTGGCGTGCAGCGGAGAGCGTGAACCACAAGGCAAGCGCAGATTTGCCCACTCCTGGTCTGGCGGCGAGCACTGAAACCGTTCCGTCCTTCAGACCACCGCCAAGAAGTTCATCTAGGGAACTGAATCCTGTGGGTAATGCGCTTGATCCACCCTCGTTGGTAGCTAGGAAGTCTGCCAAGGCGGACTTGACCGCCACGCCGCATGAGACCGCATGACGTCGTGACGCAAGGGCTGTGGAGCAAGAGGCTATGAAGGCGGAAGCTACTTCTTGGGGATCACCTTCCTTGAGGGAGTCGGTTGCCTTGAGCAATGCGGCACGCACTTGGTTCGTTTGGCGATTAGCTATGATGAGGTCTATGTATCTAGTGATGTCGCCGCCAGCGTGCATCTTCGCCACCTCCATGCAGTCTGCGTGCAGTCCGCACTCTATCGCCACGTCTATCTCGTTGTAGGGGGCGGTGAGGTTACGACATGCCTCAAAGATGGTCTTGTTGGTCTCAGAGGTGAAGTCGTCCACCGTCAGGTGCTCCATAGCAAGAGCCGAAGAACGGTTGGTGTCGTCCGCCATCATCGCGGCGAGCACCGCGACTTCCGCTAGAGGAGATTCAGTCATACGAGGGGTGGACGGGTGTCCGACATGTCCTCATTGCGGAGGATCTCAGTATTGCCTTGAGGCCGTGAAACGGCGCGTACTACGAGGTTCGGATATTCCGTGCGGAGGTACTTGCGACAAGCGACTCTGTATGCAGCGTTCCAATCCACGTACATGTAGTTTTTGCTAATGGCCTGATCCTTGAATGCTTCAACCGCACCCTCGTGTTCCAGTCCGTGTGTATCTGAGATGGACTTGGGAGGTGCGAAGTCTTCGGGGAGAGACGTCGCCACTTTCTTGCGCTTCTTCTTTGGTTCGGTTTTAGGTACGCCGGTTTCTTTTTTTGTATACTTTTTTTCTTTAATATTAAAGTCTACAGTCTCCCGCACGTACGAGGAGTGGCGCGGAAGTGGCGCGGAAGTGGCATGAAAGTGGCGAGCTAGGTGGTCATATTTTATAACTATTTCGTTTATAGCCTTACTCCAGTTCGTTTCCCGTAGTTCAGCTTCCATGCAATCCTTGTAGTCGGACAGGATAGCATATGCTTCCGGTGTGAATTTCAAGCGTAGACCCTTATTCATTTCACAGCCTCCACAATCTCGTCCTTAGCCTCTTGTATCACGTCTATGACGAACAGCATTTCAAAGGCACTGCGGAAAGTCCCATTGACCTTCTCAGTATCGCCCTGGAATCTCTTTAGGTACTCCTTCCACTTCTTATGCTTGCTAGGCTCTTCGGCAATGGTTGCCCATTCCTCTGCGTTTGCCGGTAGCTTATCTTCAATGAGGTACTGGAGGAGTCCTATGAGCGCAGCGTCAAAGAAGCTATACCAGCCTATATGAGACCACTCCTTGCCTTTCTTCTGCTCCACTGCGAAGTTTAGTTTGTCGTGCCGTCTGACCCTGTGATTATCTATCTCAATGTACATATCGTCTCCTAGTATAAAATGCTTCCGACAATGGCATGGGCAAGGTAGCAAGTTATTTCATCTAGCCCTGCTCCTCTTCCAAACTCCTCACGGTTAATGCCCTGTTCATCAACGCTTACGAGAACATATTCGTACTCCCTCAAGTCCCACCCAAATGAATAGATGCAATCTATTCTAGTGTGCCTTACGCTAATTTCCCACAGGTATAAAATTCCACGATCCGTGGGTTCTGGACACCTCTTTATTTCGGTTTTAAAAATAGCTTCCAATTGCGGGTATTGAGCAAGCGCCGCCTTATATGACTCTTCCATGTGGTCAATTAGCATGTCGCACTTTTCCGCAACCCACTCTTCAACGCACATACCTCTAGGTAGTGTCACCTCCATCCGTTCTGCTGCCTTTGTTATTTCTTTTAATATATCCATTTGATTTCCTTCCATGCGGTAGCACCGCCTACCTGCAAGCAGACGAATACAGTTGTAGTTTTTTCTGTAGTTAATAGATCACGGTGGACTTGAACTCCCGCCAGTGACCCAGTATAAAATGTGTTGCTTCCATGTCGTTGACCACCTCGCTCGCTTCCACGCACAGGTCTGAGATGATTCCGTACTCCTGCAAGAAAGACAGGTAGCAGGTAGCGGGGATGTAGTACCTGCACATGAGGTCTAAAAGCATATCAGCCCTTTATAAACTGTCGTGGATCTCCCACCTGCTCATCCGTAACATGCTCCAGCGTTACGCCGATACCAGGACTTTCACTGCGGTACTTCTTGAGGCTTAGATGGACGACTCGTGAGTCCTCCGAAAAGAAAAGCAACTTCCCCATGCAATCGCAAAACATCTTTGAAATATTATCCAAATCGGGGCGCTTGCTGTGCGTAGTCCAACCCACCTCCTTGATTGCTTTCTTCTCGTTCTTCAGCAGAGGAAGACAGTAGCTGATGCCTAGCCTCAATGCCCCATCATAGGGCTGTACAGGACGGAAGGGATGCAAGAGGGACATGAAGTCAGCTTCCTGTGCTCTGCCCTTCGCAGTCGTGTACATCATGGGGATCTTCCCCCGCATCCCGATACGCTTCTGCGATTGAGCAGTGGAACGGGGCGGGTTGCAGTCTATCCAGAACTTCATGCTTCTTCGCAATCCACCGTAGCCCCTTCTAATACAGTTGTCTCAGTCTCCCCGCCAAGGAGTGCGGCAACCTGCCTCAGTGCTCCTTGCTGGCAGATTAAAGCTCCTTCTATGTTGCCCTCGTCCAGATGCGTCTGAGCTAGATCAAGAGCCGTGATGATGTGTTGTTTCAGTTCTTTGTTCATTATAGTATCCTCGTTATAGTTAATTCCGAGTCCGCTCCCCACCTGCCCATGATCCTGTCCATCATACCGGAGAGCTTCACCTTGTCCCACCAATCGTCAGGGTACATGCCACCCCTAGCCGCTTTGATCTTGTTAGTGGCGTTGCTCCAATCCTCTCCGGATTGGCACGCCTCCAAGGATTTCAATTCTTCATCAGTTATCATGCTGCCTTCTTTCCTTCATTGTGGTTGCGTAGGGCATTGCTGAATGCGGTGAGATCTACCCGCCGCTGATTCCCTACATTGGTTGTTTCAAGTTCGTATTCTTTTATAATGGTGTAGACGAAGCTACGGCTGACCCCAAATTTCTCAGCCACCTGACTGAGGGATAGCTTGTGATTGTCGCCGTAGCGGGATAAGTCCAGCGTCACTACCTCTTCCGGGTATCCGGGCCATACGCCTGACTCCATGCAGGTAGCCCAAATCTCGCAAGCCTTCTGCATACGGGGTTTTTGGCGGTCTATCTCACTCGCGGTGAGGGTGTAAGAAGCCACACTAAAAGGAGCTACCTTCTCCACTGCTATGAATATGAATTGCTTTGCGGGTAATCCCAACGCACGCATAGCTTCCATGTACCAGCACGCCTGGAACGCATAGGAAAATTTGCGAATTGAGGATCGGAATCCCGCTTCGGAAGCGTCTTGCGTGCTCTTCAAATCAATGATTGTGCCGTCAGAGGTATACAGGTCTGGTCGTACTTTGCATTTCGCTCCATTATAATCAAAGTACCCTGTCCCCTCCGCAATCGCATCTATGTCTGACGCATAATGCGTGTAGACAGGATTATCCAAGACTGCATACGCCATGCCCTTGCAGGTTTCCCACTCGTCCGCTTTAAGCCACTGAGCATCTGGTCGCTCCTCCTGCATCTCCGCGAAGGTCTCCTTGTAGTATTTGGTCAAGGGACTCTTGCCGTCTATTTCCGTGGGCTTTAATGCATACTCTACATCCAAGCATTCCGGCTCTAAGACCATGCTATGGAAGCAACCGCCCATGACCAGAGCAGAAGATGAGGGACGGGGATTCTCCCGCTCCCACCGCACCTTCGCAGGTGAAGTGGTGAGCAGGGAGCTTGCCGTGCTACGACTGAGTTCACTACCACCGTGGTACTCAGCGTTACTAATTCCTTTCGTTAAGCCGTCCATTAGAAGGGGTCTTTCTTGCCACCCGCAACCGGGGCGAATGGATCGTCACCGCTAAAGAGTGCCATGAGGTTAATCTCAGCGTCAGCGAATGCTTGCGTAATCTCCTTGGTCGCTGCCTTCTTGGGTTTAGGGACGGTGTTATAGCGCGTCTCCATGCCCTCGCCCGTCTTTACGATGGAGATGTCGTACTCCTTGGGGTCTCCCCAATCCTCGTCATTAGCTAATGAAACTATCTCGCCAATGATGCTCGCTTGCGTCACCTCAAGGATGCTTATTTGCTCCGCGCCGTAGTTCCATACGATCATGGCAAAGAACTCCTTCGGTTTTTCCTCATATTGGCTGGCATCAACCTTCTCACCAGCTTGGGTGCGGTTAGGCTTGCGGTTGCCTTCGCTGTCGGTTGTCCATCCAACCATGCCACGAATGGCGGTAGGTGGGTCATCGTTCATGCTCCCCAAGATTCTGATTCGGTTTTCACCGGGCGTTAATTTCATATAGCCGCCACCCTGTGGGGCTAGTGGTTTGTAATCGTCAGGTAAGAATGACATAATGTATTACTTTCTTTAGTTAGTTTAGTTTGGGTTTTTGAGATTCTTCAATTCGTTGAATGACCGTGGGCCAGTTGATCTTATATCCGATTGCCACTATCCCCAGCGACTTTCGGAGCGTCATGAACGATCCTCGCGTCATTCCCAGTCGTTCCGCCGCCTCGCTGATCGGGATTAAATCCACTGATCGTGGCAAGTCGCTCGCGGAGGACTGAGAGGGCGATTGGTCGCTGCATTTCAATGTAGATTTGGTCTGTGTCATAGGCTGTTATTGTTAGGTCATCAAAAGTTTCCGTTTCGGTTATCATATTTATGCGAGAATGCATACTCGCCCAAACCCGTCAATAGTTATTTGAAAAAAAGTAAATGCCCACAAAAAAAGGAGGGCTGGAATCACGACAGACCAGCCCTCCCGAAAGGAACGAAAGGGACGTCTCCCCTACGACAGTAAAGTTTTATGGGGTTTGGGTGGGGTAAGTCAAGGGGTTTAGTCTCTGCCCTTGAGCTTATCTAGTCTTTGCTTTTTGCTTTTCTCTACGCCAGCCCCCACTCGCCAGTAAAGATCCTTACCTACAACCGGCACGTACTTTAATAGTTCTTTGGATTGCTTCTGGAGGGCTTCCTCTTTGTCATCCGCAAAAGCAACCTTCACCGCTTCATTCAGAACGGGAGCGGGTGGTGCTAGTACTGCTTGCATAATACCCCCTGTTCCGTTCTGGCGTGCTTGCCATGAAGCATATCTACTCAAGCCGAAGTTGGAAAGAAAGGCATCTAGCGCAGAGTCTTCCAAGTCCACCGGTCGCCCTAGCATAAAGTCTTTGGCGGTATTAATCCCCGTAGTGCCACCACCAAACAAGACGGCAAGACGAGCGGCATTCTGCATACCTTCCTTCATGGTCTCCTTCTTGGCTAACTTGCGGAGAATGTCCGCACGCACCACTTCCAGTTGCTTAACGGTAAAAGTCTTCAAGGCATAACCAAGGCGACCCGCTTTGCTATTCAAATAGATTTCCGGCATTTCCGATAACGAGATGGGTTGCGTCTTTGAGAGCCGTGTGAACAGGTACAGCTTTACGTTCTCGTTATCCATGTCATTGCGCCTTAGCGCATTCACCAAGTCATCGGTCTCGCCCTCAAAGTATGGGCGGTTTTCCTCAATGAACTTCTTGTATGACTTTGATCCCTTGTTCGCCAACTGCTTCTTGGCCTGACGGAGAGCGCCACGCATATTGTTTTGCTTCATCGCTACGTCCAACTGCTTGAACCCCGTCCCCCTAAACAGCTTGTCCATTGCGCCCTTCATTGCTCCGGCATCGGTAAACTCTGCGGCAATGTCGTTTAAGCCAAAGTCCTTCAGTTTTACTTTTGCTCCAAACGGACTAGCGGTATTAATAAGTCCGTTCCGAAAAGCGTTCATCCCCATATCCCCAAACTGGGTCATGGTAGACCAGGGGTTGCCTATGGTAGTTGCATAAATGAAGTTGCGAGCAATGTTGGTCTTCCTTCCCACTTTTCGTTCTCCACCCGCAATTCTCTTTCCTACGAGATCCATAGCCTCTTGTGCTCTATCTCCCGCATGAGCAGTTATGTCTGCAAAGATGGACTTCTCCATGCCGCCAGCGCCTTTGCCGGTGAATCGGTTTCTCGTTACCTTGTAGGTGGCGTTGTTCACGTAGTCTTGCAGACCGTCCAGCATATCAGAGTAGTACTGCTGGTTCTCGCCGGTAATGGCATCAATGGTTCTACCTTTTTGATAACCCATCTTGCCGCTTCCCGCTGGTCTGCGTCCCTCAAAATAATCCCGCAGAACTTCAGCTTTTTCCATAGCATCCAGTTCTACTTTTGAACCAGTCGGCGTTATACCAGACTTAACAGCCCCCGTGTCAGGATCAACCTTCATGTGGGAATACAACTCGTCTTGCTTTTTTTTCAGCGCTTTCTTTTCCATCTCATCCAATAAAGACGGAGGTTTTTTCCCGAAGGACTTCATGTACTTATCGTAGTCCATGACGCGAGGCACGTATCCCTTGCGGTATGGCAACTCAATACCGTTTTCTATTTGCAGGGTGTGAAGATCGTCCAAGGCTTTGCGCGTTGCGGCGAACTCTCCTACCACACCAGCAAATCGGTCATCTTGTTTCTGTAGCTTTTCCAGCATCTCAAATGCTTTCGGCATAGTCTTCTCATTACTGGTAAGTCTTTGTAAGGTTTTCTGCGTTGCCGGAGTCATCAGCTTGTAATGCTCTGCAAAGGGCTGGATGCGATCCACGTATTCTTGGCGCAAAAGGTTTTGGTCTAGCTCAAACTTCTGCATCCTGTTTCCAAGATGCTTGTTTATGTCCTCCATGCGGGAGACGATGGGACGAATAAGTGGGTCAATTTTGCTAAGACCACTTTCAATGAAAGATGCGGACTTGCGAATGATTGGAGCGGCGGTTTTCATTATTCCAGCCGCAGCCCCTAAACCCGCCAACGCTTCGGCAGAGTTCTTCAACCTGCCCATCCACTCGCTTTCACCCTCTTTCTTCTTCGTGATTAGCAGTGGCGAGTCCATACCCGCATCGGCAAGCGCATCCGCTATTCCAGGTTCATCACCGGATAATGCCAAAAAGTCCGTAAGAGCCGCACCCGCCGCAAGGTTCAATGCCTTGGGAGATTTTGACAGGGCGCTTGCTACCTTGGGAATCTTGGCTGCTGCCGATAGACCTGCCCCTACAGGCACTAACTGACTGCCTATTCTGAAGACCTCACGCACTGTAGATTCTTGGTGCTCCTCCGGGGTTACGCCGGAAGCTAGACCGGCAATGTCACGAAGGGGACTTGGTTTTTCTGCACCAAGCGGATTTTCAACGTTAGCTCCAAACAAATTAAGTAGTCCCGATCCTAGCTCCCCCACCCCTTCAGCCATCCCAAACAGGGCATTGTGTCTGGCTTTGTTTATTTCGTGGCCCAGTGCTGCGTACCACGGAGTATTCTCCACCTTGTCCTTCAAGTCGGCAGCGCCTTGGTCGCTCATGGGTGGGAACATCGGAGGGGCTGTGGAGGTGGAATCCTCTACCTCAAACACCTCTTGGCGAGGGTCGCTCATGGGTGGAGCGGATGGTTGCTGCTCAAATAATGCTGAATACTTCCCTACGCTACTAGGTTCATCAAACAGCGCAGAATACTTCCCTGAGTCCGGTTCAGCGACTACCGTATCAAACAAGGTGTCGTATTTCCCCATAACGCTATTGTCCCGCCATTTGAAGTATTTTCTTTGCTTGCTCCTTTACTTGCGGAGTTGCATTGGGGTCTTGCAAGGCTTGACGCGCTAATGCAACCCTGTCGGTAGTGCCGCTGGTAGCTCCGGTTTCCATTAGTCCTTTAATTTCGTCAAGCACACCTGCCTCTAACCCTTCCAATCCCTCAAGCTCATCAAATGTTCCCATTTTAAGCATTATTAATAAACGCTCTTTCTGTGGATCTATGTCTCCAGGGTCGTTTATTTTACCTGTTTTATCGTTTCGGGTTTCTTGTCGGTAAACATTTAATTCATCTCCAAAAATCTTGAAAGCCGTACTGTCCAATTCCTTCTGAGTCATTTGACCGGCAATCGGTTGCCAAGAGACTCCATTATACAAATGATCTATTCCGCCAAACTTTCTAACTTGCCCGGTCTTTCCTTTTACGCCTTCTGTCTCTATTTTTGCTTTAGTCAGAAGTTCGTCTGTTTTTATATTTGCAGTTTCAGCCGCAGTCTTTGCGAGATTCGCTTCCGCTGCATCGGCTTGAGATTCTGCTAGTCTTACCTTGTCATCATAAGTTTCGTTGAAAAGCTTCAAGTCCGCTTTGTTTGCCTTAAAGGCTTGCCTTGCGGTTTTCATTTTAATCTTATGATCTTGTAACTCTCTTTCTAGTCTATCCTTATCAGCTTTGGACTTTGCTTTCAAAAGTTCATTCTCAATCCTAGTTCTGTCATTTGCTAATTCTGAACCATAAGCTTCTGAGTGCGATAATTGCTCCTTATCCCCCATGATTCGCCGTTCAAGTTCGGCTTGCAGTTGAGTTAATTCGCCTTCAGCTTTACCTAAAGCAATCTTTGTCCTCGCCCCTTCTTGCTCCAGAGCGGCATTTTGCTGCACTCTGTAGGCTGCGCTTGCCGAGTTTATCAAGCTGAAGTCCTTGGGTGATGCTTGGTCTGTCTGAATGCGTTCCATAGCCTTTGCGAACTTCGGGTCTTGCGACAGTGATTGAAGCGCTTGTGGGTTATTCTGCATCATGCTTTGGATCGTACCCGTTGCCGCTGCCTCACTTTGCTCCCGCTTTTCCTTATTCAACTGATACTTCTCTATCGCCCCGCCAATATTCTGCCCCAGCCCTTGGTACATCGCCGCTTGCGCCGCCGCCCCCTGCATTATGGGGCGGGTATCAATCTGCCCTAGTGCGCTTCCGTAGTTGCCGCTGAAAAAAGGTTGTCTTGCCATGATATTATCTCCCGATTTTTGAATCCATCCATAGGCGTATCCGCGCCTTGAGTCTTGGCTTGTTGCTAATGAAGTTGGCGAAGCGTTCCCCGAAGGTCAGGTATAGCTTGAAGAACCACCTTGGCGCAGAACTGAACATCCAGTGTCGGAAGTCCAACCATGCGGGGTTGTGTGCGCCGTAAACTTCGCGTGCTACCCAGCAGAAGAGTGCTCCAACACTACCCGCCGCTCCAGCACCTTGGAAGATTCCACCCGCAATATTCCCCAACCCACCAAACATACCCGCGCTTCTCGTAGCATCTGCTGCTTGCTGGGCATTAAACATGTTCGCCGCATTGGTCGCTTGGTTGCTTATAAAGCCGAGTCCGCTTTCCGGATTCAAGTACTGTGGCCCTGACTGTAGTCCGTATCCAGCTTGACCGAATAGTTGCCCACCTGCACCAAGGTTGTTCTGCCCTTGTCGCTGAAGGATAGCTTGGAACGGATCAGCACTCGTAGCTTGCTCAAGCCCCACCATTTGGGCGGCGCTTGCTCGCTCCGCGCCTAGTCCCGATTGGCGGAACTGCTCCTCCATTGCACCTCTCCGCATGGCACGTTCAATATCTTTCTCTTCGGCGGTAAGTTGGCGGTCTGCCCCGGCGGTTTGGCGCGCCATTTCCAACTGCTGTGCTTGGAGTCCGCGAGCGAGATCCGCTTGTTGGATGCCTACCTCCTGTCCGAGTGCGCTTTGAGCGAAGGCGCGGTTCTGCATCCTTCT
>Ga0105189_1000053_pt1 | contig 9714 bp, 3 predicted proteins | sample Virmet3438_5245_FD_90058 | JGI IMG/M metagenome (GOLD analysis project Ga0105189, IMG submission 90058) | Marine viral communities from the Southern Atlantic ocean transect to study dissolved organic matter and carbon cycling - metaG 3438_5245 | ecosystem: Environmental > Aquatic > Marine >...
CTCGTTTGCAGGTTGGGGTATGGATATGGCAGATACAGGTGGTGACCCTAAAAACTTTGCTCAAGGTATATTGACACCAAACAAAGAGACAATCAGAAAAAGAACTCAGGAAATATCTGCGTTTCATCAGATACTTTTACGATTTGCATACGCTCCAATGGGAACATCCCGTGACCCCATAACATTGGCACAGGCAATATCCAATGAAGGTATATTAGAAGGAGATCCACAAGACTTCTGGGTAATGAATACACCAGACGTACCAGGATGGGCATTACAACTTAGAAGTCAGACTGATTCCACACTTGAATTAGGCACATACTCATCTGCACTTGCAGGTGTAAGACAGGCAGGTGTTACAACCGTAGGCCAACAGGCAATATTAAATACAGCCGGTATGAGAATCTTTTCAGGTGTCGCACTTCAGAGAGAACATATGGCATCTATTGTCGGTTCAAGAATATTACAACTTGTAGATAGCGTATCTGAACTTGCAGGTGGGATAGGTGCAAACGGAAAAACACTAAACAGAAGCACCATTCATAACGTCTACGGTATACAAGTTAAATTCCCACACGCAGAACCTGTCATGGAATTACAGCAACGTCAGATGGCTATGAGCGAATACGGTGCAGGGTTGATAGACCCGATGACTTATTACGAGACCGCAGGATACGAAAACGGTACCGAAATAAAACAGCGACTGATAGAAGAGTCAGTTAGAAATCTACCTGCCGTAAGAGAAAAGATAGAAACACTTGTAGCACAACAAATGGGACTGATAGATGAAGAAAATCAAGAAGCTGCTGCACAACAAATTGCAGCTAGACAACAAGCTATGGCTCCGCAAATACCGGGAGTTTCGCCAGAAATGGGTGGTGGTATGGGACCCGATATGGGAGGAGGAATAGCACCTCCGCCCGGTGGCGCAGCTCCGGCAGATTTAAACGCACCATTAACACCAGATACTTTTAATCCGGAGAGAATAGACCTTGCCCGCTGAAAATACAATAACAGACGCAATATCACAGATAACGCAAGAGTATAAGCGTTTAAAAAAAGACGCACCAAAAAAACAGGCACCGAAAATTAGAGCAATGAGTAAAAAACAAGAAAACTCTTTGCCACTTCTTAAAAAAACACTTGCCGATTTGGGAATCAACCCAAAGCCAAGACCTTGGGTTCGTCACACAAATGACGAAATGGAAGGTGTCTAATGGCAGAAATATCGGGAGCTGATTTACCATTTTTTACTTATTTTAAAGATGAAGAAATACGGATAATTTTAAACGAGTTGTTTACGTTTTATGATGGCGAAGCAACAACAGAAGAAAAAAGACTTATAGAAAAATGGATGCCATTTATTGCAAAAGATAGAAATAGCGCAATGGAGTTTTCTCTTCTTGTAGCCAAACAAAATTCTCGTATTGATAGAACTGTTCTAGCAGAAGTACCTGAAGATTATTTAGAAGATTACGTTACAGCTAGAGATGCACAATTAGAAGCATTAAATGACCCTCTTGCATCTTATGAAACTAAGTTAATTGCAAAAAACGGACTAATAACTCAAGACGAAATCGTTGGGTTTGATGTTTTAAATTTAGGCACAGAACCTTTTACAAAAGACGAAATACGAGCAAAAATAGATGAACAAAAAAATGCTTGGTTTTCACAAGATATCAGCCAGTTTGACATTATAAAATCTTACGAAGAAACTGACGTTCAGTTTCAAACTATTGACAGAGCCAATAACCGAGACACAAACCCAGTAGAAAGAATGACTTTTGTTATTGACAATTCTTTTAAACCCATGCCAATTGAATCAGAAAGAGAGTTTGAAGATGAAAAGCGTTGGGAATATTTAGGACCTAAAAATGATTCTGCAATGATAAGACCAAGTCTTTTAAATGAAGATGATTTTTTATTTTTCTTTTTAGATAAAGCAGTTGAAATGGGAAAAATTGACTCACAAGTTAGAAGATATATTTTAAACCCAGATCAAGAAATAACAGAAAGTGCGGCAATATCTATTTTAGCGGTACTAGGAATAAAACCAACTACAGAAAGTTACTTTACAGTTGGCGCATCTTTCAATCCTATTGTACAAGTAGATTCATTAATGGCTGAATACGTTACAGATCAAAAAGCAAAAATTCAAGGACAACACACAAGTTTACTTAAAGCAGAAGACCCTGATGAATTTGTAGCAAATCTTTTAGAAAAAGACGCTGATGACTATGTCGCAATTGTGGGGGAGCAAGCATTAAACAGACAGGCTCAACAAGACTTGTTTGATAATTACAGTTGGGATCCGACAAAAGATATTGATGCAAACATTAAAGAAATGTTTACAGTTGAACAAACTGACGGAGAAGGGTTGCTATACAGCTTAAACCCAAACAATAAAAGTTGGCCCAAAGAATTACTCGATGCTTATGATATAAAAAATATCCAAAACGTTGCAGGCGAAATACAAAGACAAATCATTAGTAATATTAAAAGAACCGATGCAGGAAAAGCCTATCTTGCAAAACTCGCATCTGACGAACCCATAACAGTACAGGAATCTTTTAATGTATTTAATGAAGTTATAGAAATAATTGGAGTTAAAGGAGAAAAGTTTTTAGCTTTAACTGCAAATCAATTAAATTTAAGGCTTGCACTTCAATTTGGAAAAGATAAATTAGATCCTAAAAAAATGGAAATGTATACCGATCAATTAATAGGAGGATTGGCAAATGGTGGTGTCGTAGACCCTAGTTTAATTGAATACATTGATAGGGATGCAATTAAATTAGCATTAACAAAATATGAAACATTTGAAGATGCTTTCGGAGATTTAGAATGGCACAATGAGTTTGTCGCACAAGCCGAAGAAAGAAAAAGACTTGGCGATTTTAATGAAGATATGGGTTCTATTTCAGGAAGAGAAGCAGCAACAGGAAAATTTTTAGATAGTTTTACAATAGAGGAAAAAGAAGCATTTGATAATGCTCCTGAAGAATATAAAAACGCAGTATATAACGCAATAGGAGATTTCACAAAAGCATCAGATGCTCGTGCTAGTGAGTCTTTTATGGCTATAGTAAATAATGCATTTGACGCAGGAAATGTTGTTATTTCTGAAAACCAGGCAAGTGCATTTCAATCAAGTATTCCAGATTATGTCCGTGGCTCATACAGATCGAGAGGTTATATCAACGCAGATACTTCTGAAGAATTTTATGACCATATTGAAAACGAAGTTATTCCAAACATAGCTTTTAGAGCGCAAATGGTTGGTGTTAATACTCCGGATAGTTTAGAAAAATTAATAGACTCAATGATTTCCGGAAGAGATGAAGCAGGTAACGCTGTAGAATATGCGCTCCCTGCATATGACTACAATCAGTCTGATTACGATAGACAGCTTGGCGTTACAGCAGCAGATGTAATGTCGGGTGCGGCTATGCCACCAAGTCCTTTTGGTCGAAAAGGTGTTGAAGATATAAGTGCAAAATATGACTTAAGTAAATTCTTACCAGAAATACAACCATACGCAAAAACAAATCCAGAGTTTGCAGCATTTATGGCACAAGAAATGCAAAAAGAAGGGTTTATGAAAGAGTGGCAAAAAGCTACTACCGCACAACCGCTTGAAGATAGAGGTGCTTTCTTAGAAGAACGTGCAGATCAACGAGCATATTGGGGAGATAGATTGTCAGATGCTCAAAATGCATATGCCCAAAACCCAACAAGCGAAAATTTAAAAGCTCTAAAGCAAGCGCAATCAGATGACGCAAAAGCTGAACAGCATTATCAAGTGGAAACAGGAAAAACAAAGTTTGGAGTTATTCCACCTGAAGAAGGTGCTGATGACCCACGGCAATATGGCGTATCAGAAAAAGTAGTTACTGATTTGCCTAGTTATTACCGGTTTTTAGAAACTGCAACTCCAGAAGATCCAATAACAGAAACAGAACGACAAGAAGCACTTGAAAAAGCAAGACAAGAAATAGATATGATGCCTAGTGCAGATGAAGTTTTTGATGTTCCTGGTGGTGCTGCGGAAGTAGCGCAACTTATGACTACTACACCGCAAACAACACCTGAATTTTTCCAATCGCAATTACCGGGATTTGAAAGACGCTACAAAGAGAGTTCGTTCTTTAAACAAGAAGAAGATCGAATTAAACGTGAACAAGAAACCGCAGAATCACAAAGACGCAGACAACTTAGACAAAGACCGACTGGAATGTCTGTCTTTACTAGAGCGAGGAGATAGCCATGACAATGGGAAAAGGGTACGGTCTTTTAGGTGAGTTTTTCTTTGGTAAAGATGAAGAAGAAGAAACTGAACAACAAGAAGAAACCTTATCTGCAAATGAACAGTTTTTGCGTAACAGATATCCTTATCTTCAAGGAGAAGGAGTTACTAACCCGTATGCCGCAACAACTAGGTACGACCCTAAAGCTGAACCGTTAGCAGAAAATGATCCAAGAAAATATTATGCGTTTGACCCTCGAGCTGATTCTATGCCTGGTCCACAAAAACAAGGCGTGTTTAGTTTTTTGGGCGGAATAGACGAACTCGCAAGTACTATAGGTAAAGAAGCTCTTCAAAATTTACGTTTGCCAAATGCTCCTTTTATGCCATCTCGTAAAAGTCCCCTCTTTGGTTTTGAAACGCTCAAGCCAAACCCTGAAAGTCAACAAGCAATAGCTGATACTTTTAAAGAAGTCGCACCTTATAAAGGACAAGGTGAATCTATATTGCCTGGAAAAAATATTGTAGATCAACTTAAAAACACAACAACTAAATTAAATGAAATAAACGAAGCAGGTAGCGTAAAAAGTAGTGTTGTAAAAAGTTTTACTAATCCTGTTAATTATGTGTCTTTAGGAATTTTAGGAAGTAGTAAAAACTTAAAGTTATTAAGAAATCTTGCTTTGGGATCAAATGTAAGTACTGTTGATAATCCTGCTGTTTATAAATCATTAATTTTAAAAATACCCGCAATAATTTCAGGGGATAAAAAAACTTCTTCTCTAGTTCAAGGTGCAAGGTTAGAGCTTTTAGAAGCAACAATGAATAAACCTATGAACATAGAGGGCCTACCTAAAAACGCTTTATTTGAAAATGATTTTAGGTTTTGGTTAAACATGTCTAACGATGAAGTAATCGACACGGCAAAAATGTTTGACGAAATGGGTGGTGCGATAGACCCTGGCGTTACTCTTACTATGTCTGGCGTTGACGGTATTTTACAAAGACTCGTTAAAGTAGGTCTTATTGAAAAAACCGGCAAGTATACTTTTAAAAAACGTGTTAGTGCAGGTAGCCCAGAAGCAATATCTATTTTAAATAACTACGGAAAATCTTTTGCAGTTTCAGGTGGTTCAGGAACAGATGCTTTTGTTTTTGATATTCCAACTATGGAAAGCGTTGTAAAACAAATTGTTACTGCCGAAAATCCGGCCTTAGCTAACCTTGCTAAAAGAACCGGAATTAACCCTTCTGCTGCTGCAACAACACCTACAGAAAAAGCTGTTATTGCTTATTTAAGACAAGAAAGCAGTATTGATGAACTTATAGAAGTTACATTACAAGCAGGTCTTGATTCCCATGCCAATTACACAAAACTTTTCGGAAAATTGCCTGTTGGAATCGGAAGAATTCCAATTAAGATTGATAAAGACGGAATTGTCGAAGGAACTGGAACAGTATGGAACGATGTCTTTAGTGACCCGAAAGCATTTGCTGATGATTTGTCTGACGCTGCAATGGCTTACATAAATGATTACAGAGCTATTGTTGACCAAATAGAAAAACTTCGTGTAGCACATGGCTTAAAGTCAATTGCTAAAGATCGTAATGGTTTGTATTACATACCAAGACAAGTTGACGATATAGATAATACCCCTATTTTAAGAGATTCAAATTCGCACCAGGCAAGAACGTACGAACTTGCAACCGAGGGTATGGTTGGTCATTATGATGAAGCGACTGGTACTTTTGTAGATCAAGCAACATATTTAGCTGACCCAAGGCAAACTCTTAAAATACATTTAAAAGCTGCTTACAGAGAAATATTAGACGATCAATTAGCAACACATTTAATTGATAATAATATTGGCACTACAGTAACAGATGCACTAGAGGAAATAGCCCCTAAAGTAGTAGGTCGATTTAATAAAGCTACAAAGGCAGTTGCCAACACAAAGAAAAAACTAAAACAGTTAAATGCAAAACTTCCATTAGATCCTTTTGAGGTAGACCCTTCATTAATGAAAGCTAGGTCTACATTAGATTGGAATCAAAGAAAAATAAAAGGATACAAAGCGTTAAATGATGAAATTGAAGCTACTAGAAAACAATTAGGAAAAGATGAAGCTGAATTAGGTCGTGCAAAAGCTGCTCGAGCAAAACAATTAAAATCACTTAGAAACGCCGGAGCTGAAACCGGCAGTATATTTGGTGATGCCCCTGAAAATATTGGCATTAAAGTTTGGCGAGACAAAATATTTAAACAAGAAGACTGGGATGAACTTCAAAAATTATTTGACAGTAAATACGGAGATTCACCATGGAAACCATTAAGAGTTATAGACAGAATTGGACAATCAATTAGATTTTTATCTTCTGGGTTTGACTTAGGCGCACCTTTTATACACGGCTTGCCTGTTTTATTTAGGCACCCAGATGTTTGGAGAAAAGCAACTGCAGCGCATTATGCGGCACTTTTTGATCCTTCAGTACAAAGTCGTATAATTCGAGACAATTTGCAAACCTATCAAGAAATGGCGTATTACGGAATACCTATTGGTGACGTTGAAATTTTTAGTGCAATAAAAAGAGGTGGGGGATTAAACCCCAAAGATTTAGAAAAAATTCTTGCAGAAAAATTTCCGGGAGCAGCAAATTCTAAAATCTTACAAGATACTATGTTAGGTAAAGGAATTAAAAAAACTTATAGAGGAGCCGGATTTGCAACGGGGCAAGTTACTGGTAGATTTCAAGCATCGTATTCTTCGTTTCTTGCATCAAGCAGAATGTTAATGTACAAAGGAATGCGTGACAGTTGGTTAAAATCAGGAAATGCTGATAGCACATTACCCGAACTCGCAGCATACATCAGAAATATGACAGGTGGACTCGATTCAAGAGCGCTTGGAGTATCTGCAAATATCCGTGCTATTGAATCAACGTGGCTTGCGTTTTCTCCTAGACTATTGAGGTCAACTTTTGCTCTAGTATCCGATGCTGTAAGTTATTTACCTTCTGAAGTAAAAGGAAAAATAACAGGGAAAGCAGTTGCGTCAGCAAGGCAACAAGCTGCCTTTAAAGCTTTAGCGGCTTATTCAGTAGGGTCAACAGGTCTTTATCTTGCTGCAGAATTAAGTTTAGGACTTGCTAAAGGCCATTCCATGGAACGAATAGGAAATGATATGCAACAAGGATTAAATCCACTTAACGGAAGTAAATTCTTAAGCGTTGAAATAGGCGGACAAAACATTGGAATTGGCGGGCAGATAAGAGCAATCACACAATTGATGGGAACTGTCGGTTCAACTTTTGTTCCGGGTGGAAAAGATTTTAAAGATTTATTTACAGGAGACGTATTAGAAAATCCTATCTTGCAATATCTTTCATACAGAGGAGCTGTCGGAGTAAACGCATTTCGCACGATACTTGAAGGAACAAGCGGAGTTGACGCACAGCCTTTTGATAAAGTTGACAGCAAACCAGATATTGCATGGCATCTTTTTGAAAACTCGTTACCGTTTGCACTTCAAGGGGCTATGGAAGGCGATAACGCTTGGGGTATAGCTACAGGTATGCTCGGACTTAGAACAAGTCCGCAAAGCGGAAATCAAGAAATGATAGAGAGATACAAAAACTATTGGGATTCTTTATCAATTCAAGAGCGTGAAAAATACGGCATGCTTAAGTCTCCTACTAAAAAAAGTGACATGAGTCTTTTGTTTAGACAAGCTGCGGAAGAAGCAGATCCTGAAATTGCAGAAGCAGAAAAAAGAAGCTTTGATGAAAGTTTAGAAAGAGGTGATAGTTTTGGACTATACAAAGATAAACGAAATACATTACAACTAGAAAAAGATCAAAAAGTTCAAGAATCTTTTAACGAACATGGATTTTCAAAACAATTTAGAAAAGACGTTTCAAAAGCATATTTAATATACGCTACACAAATGAAATCTTTAAACGAAACAAATGAAGAATTATTATCTGAGTTTGATGAAGAAAACCCAAATCAACATCCGTTTAATATAGCAGTTGACGAATATTTTACGACATTAGAAGCACCTGGTCTTGAAAAAGTAACAGGCGAATTTGATTTTAATGAGTACGACAAAAGACTTGAACAATTACAAGAATCCGAAGTCGTAGGACCGTACTTTGACCAAATCGTAACTTTTTTAAGAAACAACAAATCGCCAATAGAACAAGAGCTTGACCGTGACAGAGAAAAGTTACGCCCATATTGGGAGATAATAGATGCTGTTGTAGAGGAAGAAAATTTTGTTGAAGAATATGAAATTTACAATTCACAAACACAAATCAAACAAATAAGTATGCTTGAAGGAGCGGTGCCTTCTTTAAACTGGTCTATAACTGATTCGATAAATTTGCAAATCGTTAAAGCTAAAATTACAGAAAAAAGAAATACATTAAAACTATCCGATCCAGTTATAGAAGCATTGCTCTGGAAACACGGATACTCTACTACTAAAGCAAGAAATATGAAAAATTTTAGAGCAGCCATGTGGATAGCAACGCTAAATGCCGAATCAGGAAATAATCCCAAAACAGCAGATATAGAAAGATTCATACAAGAACATGAAGCAGCAAATCCTTAATTTTAGGTAGGGATACTCTTTTTTTTGCCTAAAATGACAGAAATAATTTTGATCAAATAAAAATAATTGCTACAATCAAATAAATGATTAAATCACAGGAGTGCTTTAATGACATTACAAAACGAAACGGCGGGCTTTTCCGATAATGGCACAGCTAACGGCACAGCTAATGGGACAACCCCGCCAGTAGAAGCAGAAGTAGAAGGAACTGGAACTCTTGAGCAACAGACTCCCGTAGCTGATGGCCTTGCAACCACATCTCCGGAAGACTCAAATGCACAACAGCCCACTATTGAAACTCTGCAAACGCAACTGAAGAAACTTGAAAATGACAACAAGGCTCTTCAGGGTCGGCTACGAAGTCAACAAAAAGAGAATCCTCAATTTGACGAACTCTCTGACAATATGGCGACATTAGTAGATACAGTCCAAGCGTTAATACGCCACCAAAGCACGCAGGATCAAGAAGCATATATGGAAGACTTACAAAAGGTTGAAGCAAACGCTGCAACCCGGAAAGCTACCAATAACTTCACGAGAACTGCAAATAGCTTTATTGCCGAAATAGAAGAAATAGTTACAGAAAGCGGTCTTGATTTAATGACTGCACCTGAACTAGCAGCATTTCGGGAATTATGGAGTCCTGCATATGAAAAGCAGGATTTGGCGGGTATCTATCAGGCTCATGCTGAATTCAATAGAACCATGAGAAGAATAGAAAGAGACCGTAGGCTAACTGAAAAAGATCAGCTAACTAAAGCCGCCGAAGATAGGGTTAGAAGTTTTGCAGAGGAAAACGGACTAAATACATTGGATCTTGATTCAACGTCATCAGCTCCGTCAAACGCAAGTGCA
>Ga0105189_1000056_pt1 | contig 9553 bp, 16 predicted proteins | sample Virmet3438_5245_FD_90058 | JGI IMG/M metagenome (GOLD analysis project Ga0105189, IMG submission 90058) | Marine viral communities from the Southern Atlantic ocean transect to study dissolved organic matter and carbon cycling - metaG 3438_5245 | ecosystem: Environmental > Aquatic > Marine >...
CTGATCCATAAACAGTGGCGGACGCATAAGTCTTGTCCTCCAATTTTTTGGTGTCCTTACGTAGTTTTTCTACTCCACCTCTTACCTGTTTACGTTCAAATGCGATCTGTCTTTCGACTTCAATTGGTGTCGGCATATGATAGTAGAGTTTTTTACGGATTTTTGTTGCACTTTCGTACAGGTATAAATGAAGAAAGGGACTAGGTTTATCACCTAATCCCTTCCACTAATGTTTCCTAACGTACTCGGATTTTGAGTGCGGTGCGTCTACCAATTCCACCACGCTCCCAAGGCTTTTCAGCAATAAAAGTGTAACAGAACTGCTTAACATTGCACAAAAAAGTATCAAATAGTAGGGAAAACAACATGCTATAGACGCGGCGCATTACGCTATTCCGAAGTCTATTGCGTTTATCTTTGAAGCAAGCTGCTTATCGTTCGAGTGCATATACCTTTCGGTAACTTTCGTCGAACTGTGACCTAGCTGCTTCGCAATGTCAAAGATGTGTACTCCACTTTGATAAAGAAGGGTGCCACATGTATGACGTAAGCCATGGAATGTCCATCCCGCATCTGGGTAAGGCTTATCAATATGCTGAAGAAGTTTATAGAAACGTCTTCTTAAGGCATTTGGTCCTGACCAGTCGTCCCCGAATAAGAATGTCCTATTCTCATTGCACCTTCGTACAAGCATGGGAACTAAAGAATCGTGTATGCCGCATGTCTGGGCAGCAACGTTTTGGTTCTTTGGCTTAGTAACAGTAATTAGCTTTTGATCTAGGTCCACGCGCTCTGGTCTCAGAGTTAGGATCTTGTCTTGTCTTATACCTGTTAAGGCAGCGAACAAAACGATCTCGGCTAAAGCTAGATTACTTAAGTCATTCAACGCATGTAGATACATAGCTTGAAGCTCTTCTGCTGTGTAGGCATAACGCTCTTGTGCATCCTTGTTGATGTTGAACTTTTGGAACCTTGGAATTACATATTCACTAGGAATAAGCCCATTTTGTTGGCTATGATTTAGTACGGCTGAAACTGCTGAGACGTATCTATTTAAAGATGCATGTCTCATTGGTTTTCCATTGCCACCATCTGCCTTTAATTCACCGCAATCCTCAAGAATTAATCTATGAGTAATCTTCGTGACATCGAATTGATGTGTGTGAAGATCAGTGAACTTGCCTGCGTATAGAAGGGCGGAATATCTTCCGGCTCCTTGCCAACCCGGTCTTGTTTTGGAAGTGAACTTAAGGCATTCACCCCAAGTTACTTTTTTAGCCTTCATAAAGAACTCGTTTGATAGTACGAACAAGGGATTTTCCCTCTTCGCTGAGCTTGTAGATCTGCTTACGCTGATCAGTCGGATCGCGATACTTAATGATCCAACCCAGTCCCTCCTTGTTTAAACGATGACGACCAGATAGCCAGTCACAGTTTCGAGAGACGCTTGCTGAACTCATTGCAAGTCCAACATCAGGATCACTTAGTTGTTTCTTTGTAACATCATCATGTGATGCTATGTATAAGAAAACAGCGACAGTTTGACATGGAATCTCTTTATCATGACTTCGGATTATCTCCATTACCATTAGTAATTTCGACATCGTTAGGTCTGTTAACTGCCTCCATGGATCTGGTGTCATTGTTCCTAGAGTTAGGACTACCCCACTCTAGCATCAAATTACCAAAGTGGAAGGATAACTCGAAATAATTAGCATTATCAATACCTATATAGAAGTCTCCTTTTGAAAAGATCTGCATATACAAAAAAGAAAGGACAATCAGAAGATAACTATCATTAATCAGTAGGTATATCTACTTGTAACAAATCATTAGCGATTGTTTGATAACTAGGATGACCCTGTATGTATGTCTTTAATGCCTCATTTGCTATGTCGTTAATACTTCTTTGTGAGTATGCTGCAAATACAGAAAGCTTGTGATGGCATGTATCTTGCATGTTCACAGTGATCCTTTTCATTAAAATTTGTCGAAGTTCTTAATACAGTAGCGAAAAATACCTAGCCGTCTACTAACTAGGCTATATATAGTAGCTACCGATACCTATGTAATTTCGTATGTATCATCTGATACCTGCTCTGTAATCAGTTTGATCAATTCGTCCTTGTTCGAGTGGTTATCAATTTGTTCGATAAGCTGAGATAATGTGTTGATTGATCTATTTAAGGTGGTCATAATCGTAAGGATCTGAAGGTGATAAGTGGAATGTTCCGTCCATGGAAACGAGTGTGAATGTTTCGTTGTTTTCCATGCACTGTTTGACGCGCTTCTGCGCCCATCGTGTTTTGTTGTAATAGACTTCCTTAATCTTTCCGGTCTTAGGGCTTTGAATACGAATGATGCAAGACACTGAGTCAGGGATTAAATAGCCATCTACCTTCCAATGACTGAATTCTTCAAATGTCAGAGGTTGGTAGAAATCGTCGGGCATGTCCTTGTAGGCTTGCCAATTGTTCGGGAGGTACTTTCGTTTTGCCATTTGGTTGAATATCTATAAGGATGTTTTGATGTCGATCCGCCCATCGTTTACAAGTCCATGCAATGTCTTCGATGTCGTCCGTATCTTTAAAAGCAAAGTATCTATGATTAATATTTCCATCACTGCTGTATGTAACCTTGAATGATTTCATAGGCATTAACCGAATGAGTGAACGTTGTAGTGTTTACGAATAGGTTTATATCTTGGTCGTCTACTCTTTACATAAATACGTAGGAGGATTTCTGTTTTCATACTCTCCCTCTTAAATATGCTTTCGTCCTTGCTCTTGCATGTCGTATAGCTTGCGGTCTCTTAGTTCCCTTTGTATTCTTATAGATTTGTCCCTCGATTGATTCGAGGTAGTCGTATTGAGCTGCTATGCGTTGACAGTGTTCGCAGTCGCATCCGTGGTGTAGTGGTGTGCTCATGCTGCCACCCACCAGTCTTGTTTATCGACCATGGTGTCGCAGCCTTGGCAGGTCAGACCACACCATGCGAAATGGTAAACCCAACTATAAGATCCACAATGAGGACACTTAAGTTCTTTACCGTACTTACCTGCTCTGGTGTACTTATGTACTTTGATGAAATCATTCATAGTTCAGTTACCTCCTTACCTTGTTTGTCAAAGCATTTGTTGAGCATTGGTACGCCAAGGATGCCATCGTCCTTAAGTAAGGAGAGCATGTCCTTGAACCACCTGTTATTAACTGCGTGTTGTTCAGGTGTGAGAGAGTTGAAGTGTTTTTCACTCCAATTGTTAGTAGTCATAAGTCACCTCGTTTCGGCTATGTATGGAAGTTGTTTTTTACTACAACCATCTACGTCTAATACTTTTAGTTCGTAGCATCCTTGACCTCCTACCATCTTTGCTGCAATACCTTCGGGACATGCAGATGGAGGATGGTCAATTTGTATAAGGAAATAAGAAGTGTCTCGTTTTTTAGTAGTCATAGTTAATAGCTCGGGTCTCCGAGTATGGATGGTTTAGTAAGATCAAAGATCTCGTAATAGTGGTGAATACCTTTATGTACGTAGTCCTCGTCTGGGCTGTCACAGTGGACAAAGCAATACTCAGCAATATGTCTCTGGTCTGTATAGGATTCGTTGGGTAAGATCTTTTGAACAGTATCCAAATACTCCTGTACGTCCTTGACGCTGAATGCGAATCGAATGGTCATTACGTCCTTGTCTTTAGTTAGTTACGTCCTTGCTGATGCTTGTGAACAACAAGGAGCCTCCTTGATTGTGAAAATGAGAGTGAAGATATACCAATGTCCTTGATATATCCTCACTATGTATTACTTAAGGTCTACACTTATGAATAACAAATTGTTTATTAGGGTATGCAATTTGTAATTGTTGTAATCTAAACTCAACATCATTGTTATGTATTAACTTACTATCAAGGGAGCGACCTTGCCCCGGTAAGTTAACCTCAGTACATGTAATATAACTGTACTGAGTAGCATCTATAGGTAGCATTACTGATACCCGTGAAACTTATTCATTACCGCAAGATGTATATCTTGAGGTGAATACATTGGTAGCGTACCTGTTAAGGTAGCTTCCTCTATTACTTCCTCGTAATAGGTCTCATATAGAGATTCATTGTTAATGTTTGACATAATAAAAAATAAATAATTGTACTAAAGTGGAAGGATATTAAACAGCAACTAACTCGCTGTTAGTTACTGAGTATGTGACATCTAATGCATTTGATTTGAATGAATACCAAGCACTAGAGTCAAAGTCATAGTGACGTCCATGGTCAATGACATACCAGCAATGATTCTTTTGATATACACCATTCTTGGTGCCATCTAGAAACTCATTGATGATCGCATTGAGGCGTGACTTAGTAGTAACAGTGCGCCATCCGGCGTTACTTATACTTACATCGCCATTGTCCTTGACAGTGGCTATGTGATTACCATGTAGGTAGACGTCAGAATGAGAGTTAAAACTTCTCACTACCTCCGTGTTAGAACTACGCCAATTACCTTTGTTATTAATAGCAAAGAGCATAGCCTGTTCAATCTTTCGCATGAGAAATAAAGGCTACTCTCATTGAGTAGCAACGGATGATAAGGGAATCGAACCCTTAACTATGGATAGACAATCCATGGTTATGACCATTTAACTAATCATCCAAAGGGGCAAAGCCCCAGTCATATCAAGCAGCTTGAAGCATCCTTGGTAACCAACGTGATGTTGGTGAGCTACCTACTAATTCATAAGTAAGAGCACCAGCTCTATCGTTGTAGTTACGTAGAAGCACTGCTTCTTTACGTAATGATTGAACCCAGAAACCTAGTGATAGGTTGGGTTGTAGCATCAAGTTAACTAGCTTTGTCCTTGATACATTGCGGTAAAGGTATTCACCTCCACTTGTGAATCGAACTAAAGCAGTAGCTTTAATAGGATTAACAGCAACAAACTCGACAGCTTCGCTGTATCTTGATGAGATAATAAACATGATAATAAATATAAAGAATAAAAGGGCTAAAGCCCAGAGATAGCAGGGGATTCGAACCCCGCAAGCCCCTATACAAAATCCATAGGTGGAAGAGTTTGTATAGCTACGCTATCTTGTTTGAAAGTGTCACGAAATAGAGTTGCAACCTGATTGATTAGTTCTTTGTACTCGGTAGATATGGTCACGCATTTGGTGTCCTCATTCTTACCCTTCCATCGTCCTTGTACGTCGCTGATGGTGTAGCCATCAAAGCGAGTATCAATGCAGGATTTGCAGAATTCATCCCACTCTTGGTTACTTACGTAACCACCAGAAGGGATGTCTCTACCCATGAACATTTGATAAGTTTGCATAATAAAATAGATGCACAAACCTAGTCCACCACTTGCAGGTGGATGCATCCTTGTCGATGCTAGGTAATCATGTTCTCATGATGTTGATGTATAAACTCAGTTAGCACGGGCTGCTTGGCTGATTTATTTAGATCCTTAGCTCTCGGTTGGCTAAGTCTGCGACTTATCAAGGTCGCGCTGTCTTGTCCTGAAGGGGCACCGGACTCATCTGTCTTGACGACAGAGCGTAGCTCTAAACTTGTTTGTATGACTCAGTTGAAGGGGCACCACTGAATCAGATTTGGTGAGGCTGAAGGGACACCGCCTCGGAGTTAAGTCTCATGGATTCTGATTGAATCTTGAGAACTCTCTCACTCTCTAGTCGAGAGTTCGAAAGATCTCAATCTTCAAGAATCCTATGAAAGTACAATAACCGATAACCTTCCACCTTTGCAAGCATCTAATTCGCAGAAAGTGCAGAGAATCCAGTGGTAGCAGTGGTGATAAGAATCTCTTATATAAAACTAATCGGCTACATTTTGTGAGTCGTGGTCTAGTGTTTAGCTATTGTCAGCAAATGAGGATACAGATCGCTTGTGGCTCACCTCACGCGCGCGCGGTAGTTGGATCACCCGAGCGCGTGCGTTAATTGATCGCGAGGGCGTGATGTCGGATTGGTAGTGCGACACCATCCCAGTCATACCAAAGGATCTCAGCAAATATCACGCGCGCCTGCGTTAATTGATCGCGCCTGCACGCGGTATATTGATGCCCCTATGGGGACGTCTGCGTCCGCCATACCTCGATATAAGGCTTCAGAAAATTATGCCAAATTCTCACAGGCTTTAGCGAAATCCTTATTGAATTTATCTAACCCCTGATCTGTTAATACGTGAGAGACCATCTTATCGAAGACACCCACAGGGATTGTGCATATATCAGCTCCTTTTTGGAAGGCTAGCCCGACTGACCGGACATCGCGAATTGAAGCAGCTAAAACCTTAGTTTTTATGCATTTTAATTTGTAGAGGCTGGCTATTTGCCCTATAAGATCAAGCCCATTAAACGAATTATCATCTAATCGACCCACAAAGGGAGAAACGTAAGTAGCACCAGCAATGGCAGCCAGTATTGCTTGGCTAAGGCTAAAGACGAGAGTAACATTGGTTCTAATTCCGATGTTGGATAAGTATTTACAAGCTTTTATCCCGTGCATGGTACAAGGCAGCTTTACAGTTGCTGAAGTACCATACTCTTTATGAATATTGAGACCACGATCAATAAACTCGTCCTCTGTGTCAGCAACGACTTCGATGCTAACGTCATTAAGGTTCGGTATATTAACTAAGTTGTGGTAGACGTCATAGGGATTGTTATTAAGACTTGATTTAAGAATTAAGGATGGATTGGTGGTTATACCTGAGATTAATCCAGTACCTATTCTTTCGACGATGTCCTCTTCGGAGGCAGTGTCTAAGAATATGTTCATAGTATTAATACGTATAATAGTATTGAGCGTTGTAGTCGCGAGTGGACGAGTAAATAAATTTCTAGGACATCATTAAGGGATGTCGGCTTAGTAATGGATTTAGGCGGGGGAGTCCACCCTTCTCCCCCTATTAATCCGTGGTATATCTAAACCCAAGTGGGGACTGAGTTTCCGTTAGATTTACCTCTAGCTTCTTTTCTTTGGTCTACGTTCATTCCGAGGACGAGGTGATTAGTAGCTGCTTGGGGGTCGTCCATAAAGGATTCAAGCAAGTCAGCGAACTCTTCGTCTTTACGGAGTTGGATCTGTGTCTGTGCTGAAATAGATAAGGAGTCGGTAAAGTATTGAACTGCTTGAGCTAAGCAATCTAATCTGTCGTCATGCTTGACTGCGAATTTCTCACGGCACATTCTAGACATTTGGTAGAAGAGCATGTAAAGGAGTCTTTTTTCAGGAGCTTCGTCTTTATTAGAGTTGTAGTCCCATTCTACGACGCTCCTATTGACAACCAAGCGATGTTGATTAAAGACAGGCTCAAGAGAATCAATAATACGATCTTCTTTTCTAACGTTAGCTCTGGTTTCTTCAATATAGATACGTTGTTTAGTGTTTTGAATATGTTTTTTAAATAGTTCAGCGACGATACCGTCACCGAAGTTAGATTCAATAAGAAGTGTTGTCGCATTATATTTCTTACAACCTTTAAGGATGTCTAATAAGGTTGTGTCGCTATAGCCGTCTCTGTACGCCCTCATTTCGTGGAGGTAGAGGATACCATTACGTTGAGACATATAGCTAACTGCGGTCTCATCTGATCCTCTTCCGGAGGGGTCCACGCTGCAAATAGTTTCGGAGTAGTCTTCCCATTTCCCTACGATATCCATAGGGGAGTAGAAATAGTCTCCGGGTAAGCCTACGGTAGGTAGGTCTTTTATTATATTACGTGGATCTGAGCACCATACAACGGACTCTGGAGCCTGCTTAGGGTTGACTGCTGTAATGATTAGGTCTGCTGTTTTAAGTGGGAACTTTTCAGCGTCAGATAAGCTGGTATCCAGCATAAACTGAAGCATGAAGTTAGACCTACCCATAGAAGCTTCACGTTCGACTAAGTCTTCGTCGTCAAATCTATCAGGGTCAGTACATTCCCAAGATTGAGCACCTTGATCTATGTCTGCTTGAAGTTGTGGAGCTATTTGTCCTTCATAACTGGAGAGTTTTCTTGGGTATCTACTCGGCCAAACAAAGGGACGATACGAACGCTCTGCCAGCTTATTATAGACAGTAAAACAACTCTGAGGAGTCCCGAGATAGCAAATACGAGAATCATCTTTTGGTGTGAGAATTGATTCCGCTTCCGTGCAAAGTTGAAGAAGTTTTTCACGCATCATCTCCGTCATGGAGTTTCCGGGGACTTCGATATCGTCTAGTACCATAAGATCCGCCCGTGATCCAGTTAGCTGACCAGTAATACCCACGCTCTTCACTGAAGGTGCTTGATGCGGCGCGCAATTTACGTCGAATGAGATACGGGACCATCTTGAGTCGTCTGATTTGGGTTGCAAATGTGCTAACCATGGTGTTTCGATTATTAGTTTTTGTAGGAAGATCGACATGTTGTCTGCGCGTTCTTTAGAAGCGGAGATGATCATGATCTTCTTTTCTGGGTCTTTAAAGAGTGTCCATAACACGAACGCACCTGTGATCCAAGACTTACCAACTCCTCGGAAAGCTTGGATCTGTAGACGTTTTGGTCCGTGTTGTAAGTAGTCAGCTATTGCGTATTGCGCTCTAGTTGGTGAAGGGAGGTCAAGCTGTTCCCATAATGCTTGCAGAAACAGCTTGAAATCGTCCTGTAAGGACGTTAAAACGTCATTCATGTACGAAAGTGGAACGGTTTATTTAACAAGCCTTAGAAGGCTGTTTAAAGCCTCTTTGTAGTCGGAGTAATTATCTAGGCTTAAGTTTCCTATTACTACGTTTGAGTCAATATGTATAACGTCGATAGCATTTTTAGAATCGTTCATCTTTATTGCCAGTGGTTCACCTTTGATTGACTTTAAATGTCTTTCAACTTTACTTTTAAAGTTAACCCACTTAGGTTCATTCCATAAGAAAGTATTTAATGGGTCTGAGTTATTTCTTTCAGGTGTACCCCAGACATCCCACCATCTACTCTTAGTATCTATATTGTGTTCAATAATCCAAGCAGATGAACCTGTAGCTTGTACTGATCTGAATTTGATTTCACCACTTTTAGTTGTATAGCGTCTTTTAACGTATGTAATGCCATCTCTTTTGTTATTAATTGCTCTTTGTTTCTCTAAGTTTTTAAAACTTTGTCTGCTTTCTTCATTTGACCAAGATATTCGTTTATCTCTTGTTTTACCAGCAGCTTTGTTAGTTAGTTTTCGTTGAGCTTGTGGTTGAGATGCTACATAAGGACCGCCCTCAAATTTACCACCTTTTGCTCTAGCACCATATTTTCCACCAGTAAGTTTCATACGGTGTAGCTGCCCACCGATTTCTCTAGAGAAACCTAACTTGTCATATAACGAATATATTTGTTCAAAGTTGACATGACCTTCATGCCCCTCTTGTGCTTGATATAAGAATTTCATAGAAGCACCAAAGTCTTCTAAGTGTTCTCTTGTGCCGGGTTCATGTTCACTTTTCCAAGATTTTAACGTCTCTTCTAGTTGGTTAAAAGGTTGTCTAGGTTCTGCTTTTAATCTGTTAAATGTATAGACAGC
>Ga0105189_1000060_pt1 | contig 9145 bp, 11 predicted proteins | sample Virmet3438_5245_FD_90058 | JGI IMG/M metagenome (GOLD analysis project Ga0105189, IMG submission 90058) | Marine viral communities from the Southern Atlantic ocean transect to study dissolved organic matter and carbon cycling - metaG 3438_5245 | ecosystem: Environmental > Aquatic > Marine >...
AGAGCAGTTCCGTAGGTATAAAGAAGCTAGAGACTACGCACAAGCTCAAAGTGCCTATCGCGCATGAATGAATGGATTAAATCTCTAACTGACAAAGATAGAGAATCCTTCACTACTTTTTGTAAAAAGACCTCATCACCTATTCAAATATATTTATATTCCCGTTTCCTTGGGTTCCAAGGGACAATAGTGGAATGTGATGAGTGGTCTACTAAAAAGTTTAAGAAGAGGAATTTCACTTCTGTATTAGAAGGTGAGATTGATGCCATGCAAATGGACATCTCTAAATTAAGAGAAGCCATAGACATGGGAATGGTTAAACAGGATATGGGGGCTGCAAGAATTGCAATGCTTCAAAAAGAATTACGAGGTTCGATAAAACAATTGAATGATGAAAAGATACTGATGGACAAACAAGGTCTGATATTAGCTGGGGCAGATAGGGCTCTCAGAGAGATGCTTTCAATATTCCGTGATGATCCTATTGAGGGTCCATTACAGGAAGCTTCAATGGGAGTTTGGACAAAGATATTACAAGAGGAGAGTTAGAATAGATTGATATTTTATTGAAGATATGTTTGCGCCTGCTCCACAAGGTCCTCCTCCTGGATCAATTGTAATGAATCCTGTGAGACCTATGCCCCCAGGAGCAATCATAATGAATCCAGTTGATACGAGAACTCCTCAAGAAAAACAGAAAGAAGAGTTAGCTAAATTTGGTGCTCTTGTAGGTTTAGCAGGTAATGTTGCAGGTATGATTCCTGGTTTACAACCTTTGAGATATGCAGGAGATATATTCAGCCTAATCACTTAATTTAAGTAATTAAAGATTCTTCGGCTATGCTACGTGCATGGCAGGAACAAGTATTTACAGTGTTTATCGTCGTACTGCGAGAGCAGCAGCTAAACAACAGGTAGTTAAAAAAACATCTTCTGTTGATGTTGATAGAGCCAGAACAGATTTTGCTTATTTCTGTGAGGTAGTAGGGGATAAACCTCCAGCTAGGCATCATATTGAATGGCATAAGTATTTATGTACTGGAAAGGATAGTGAATGTTTAGTTGGTATAGGTGGTCCGAATATAGATATACTTGCTCCGCGTGGTAGTGCTAAATCCACTATTCTCGGTTTATACACAGCTTGGGCTGTAGGTATTCACGCTTTAGCAAAGCAACCTCTAAAAGTTTTATACATTTCTTACACTGTTGATGTAGCTAGACCTAAGAGTGCAGCAATAAAAAGAATTATTGAAGATAGTAAAATTTATCGAGAAATATTTCCCACGGTAAAAATAGCGAAAGGTATAAATTCAAATGAATATTGGAGTATTGATTGGAAGTTTGCAGGTATCAAATCAACTGGTGAAGAAGAGTTTACTGTTTGTTGTGCAGGTCTAAAAGGTGCTGTGACTTCAAAAAGATCACATCTTTGCATAATTGATGACGCAATAAAAAGTGCTGATGATATTAAAAATAAAGATATTCGCCAAGCAATGGAAGACAACTGGAACTCAGTCATAGTTCCAACTATGTTTGAAGGTGCTAGAGCAATTTGTTTAGGAACACGCTTTAGACATGATGACATTCATAACACTACTTTTATTCCTCCTAATGATTGGGTTCAAATTGTTCAATCAGCTATAACAGTTGATAAGAATGGAGATGAGATTTCTTATTGGCCTGAGATGTGGTCATTAGATTATTTAAGAGATAGACGAAGACAAGCTCCTGTTGCTTATAGTTTTCAATATCAGAATCAAATTGTTCAAACAAGTGAATTATCTCTAGCCCCAGATTTAATTGTTAGAGGAGCTATATCAACAGAATTTGAAAGATTAGGAGTTGGTGTTGATTTATCTGCAGGTGTACGTGAACAAAATGATTACACTGTTTTTGTCATGGGAGGGAGAATAGGGAACAAGATACATGTCATTGATTGTAAGAGATTAAGGATTATGGGTAATTTAGATAAATTAGAAGCATTGATGGAAATGATGGAAGAATGGGGAGTTGTACATTCAGATGGAAAAAGTTATTTTCCTACAGGAAGTAATATTGATATCTGGTCAGAAGCCGTTGCATATCAGGCTTCTTTAGAAGCTGACTTTAGAAGAATATGCCAAGGTGATCATGGTTTATACAATATGATCTGGCATCCAGTAAAAGGATTTAAAGGAGATAAAGTTGCACGTTTCAGAGGTATCATGGGTCTTTTTGAACAACGTAAAATCATCTTTAATAAGTTTAGGAAGTTTGGTCCATTAACAGATGAAATTGTCAATTTTGGAGTAAGCTCACATGATGATTGTGTAGATGCGTTGGTATGGCTATGTAATGGATTAATGACTCGAGGAAAACTAGAGTTAGAGTATTGACGATTTAAACTGGAAAGAACACTACCCAATGTCTACCCACTATCAAACGTTAGAGATCGAGCAAGATGCTTACGGTTCTGTAGTCATTCCTTTGCCCGATGAACTTTGTCACGATTTATCTATTCAACCTAATGAAAGGTTTGAAGTAGAAGTTGAAGACGAAATTATTACCCTCAAACGAATACATGCTGGGTACAACATTGAAGAATAAGATTTAATTAAAAACAATGAGCGACAGCAATAGTAAAACTGTTCTGGATCGAATTCTAAATTCGGTCATTACTAGAGACGGAACAGGACCAGCTGACACCATGCTGGTTAATGCTCATTTATCCCAGATGAAGATGTTTGGGATACGTCAAGGTGTAGAGTTTTTTCCTCAACAAGATAACTTTGGAACACAGAGATTCGACTTTATTCAACAAGTAATTAAATTCAATAAATTAGATGCAAGATTAGATTCAATTTGGGATAGATTTTTAGCTTATGGTAAAGGGTTGTTTTATATAAGACCTACTAAAAAAACATATAGACTTTATTGGTTTGATAAAGATGCTTATAGAACATATTATTCTCCAGAAGGAGATCTTGAAGAAGTAATCTTAATCTATCCTTACAAGGTCAAAGCTAATAAAGGTATAAGAAACACTGGTCTAGGTACTGATAAGAGATACATGCGTTTGAAGATTACGCCACTTGAGATAGAGGAAATCCATACTGAACAAGAGATTAGTTTTGATCAAGAGGTAATGGACGTACCAACGTTAAATAAGACGGTGGTAAAAAATACAATGCAATTTATTCCATGCGTTGAGGTATTTAATAACCCTGATGCATTTGGAACAGATGGTGCAGGTGAATTTGAGATGTTAGCTAATCAGATCATCGCTCATGATGAAATGGTTAAAAATATAAGAGCTAACTTATCTTTCTTTGGTAATCCAACTCTTTTATCTTCTCGACCAAAACAAGATATTGTAGAAAGCGATGCTGAAGGTGCAGTACAACGTCCTAGCATATCGAGTCAATCGGGGTTTGGATCTGAGTCATTACTTTCTAGTTCTACATATAAACAAGATCCTTTAACACGTCAGCAACCTGGCTACATAGGTAAACCTGGTAGTGGTATGCGTGTACCAAGGGTTATTGCTAATTTAGAACCTTCTGATCGTGTGGGTTTCATTACTCCTAATGCTGTAAGTACAGATCAGGCAAGATACTCAGAACAACTTAGAAGTGAGATACGTTTAGCTTTAGGTGGTATTGATGATTTAAGCGTTAGTAATGTAACTGCGACTGAAATAAAATCTGCTTATGGACGTGTTAGTGCGACAGCTAAAAAGAAATGTCTTCAGTTATATCAATATGGTATTTGTAAGTGTTTTGAATTAATACTTTTCCAAGAAGAACAAATATTTAGAAAATCACTTGCTTTTGCAACAGGTATCAAATATCCAGAAGTCCCTGCTGATGAAGAAGATATGGATAAAGCAATGGAAAAATATGAAGAACAGAAGATTAAATATGAGCAAAAATTAGAACAAACAATAGAGGAAGTTATTAGATCTGGAGAGGTACCTGTAGGTGTTTTAGGTCTTGCTCCTGATGGAGACAGGACTGTTTTATGGCGTTGGATGGGTCCAGTTTATGAGGATACTGCTCAAGATAAATTGAACCAATCTATATTTGTCAGAAACCTACAAGAATTAGGCGTTGATAGCATAGAAGCACTGAAGTATTTATTCCCATCTAAAACTGACGACGAAATTGCTGGTATGTTATCAGGATTTCCGTTCAGAGTTGTTGGGGAACTACAGAGGGCTTACTCAGGTCTTATTGACTTAGTCAATCAAGAAATGAGGACTCCCCATCCGCAACAACCGAATTTACCGATTGCTGCAGATCCGAGATTAAATCTCACCCCGTTTCTATATAGAACACTCGAAAGTTTACAAAAAGAAGTAACCCATGCCGGACGTTATCGCTCAGCCGACCCAATCGGCACCCCAAGTATCCCAGACCCAGCCGATCAACTCAGGGGCTCCAGTAGCTCAGACGGCGGCTCAGGCTCCAACAGTGGCAACAACACCTCAGTGGACAGCAGGCGCCCAGCCGATGGCGGCACCAGCACCACAAGTGGCAGCCCAGATGGGGGTTCAGGGACTCCAATACAGCCCTACTCCCTCGGCTTACCAGGGATCGCAAGCGCCTCAGGCTCCGCAGCAGCAGCAAGCACAGGCGGAGAATCCTTACAGGGACGCATTCGACAAGGTAGTGAACCTCCTGAGTTCACCAGTCCAATTCCCGTTCCAGGGTCAACAATCGACAACGACCCCATCAGGCGTTCAGGCCAACTACGGTTCCCAAGCGACAACCCAGTACAGCGACCCGGCAGCGCAGACATATATGCCTTCGAGCGCGAGCAACCAGGGCTACTCCAACGCCTCTTCCCAAACGTCTACGGAAGTGACAGCGGATCAGCTAAGACAAAACGGAGTAAGCGACGCAAGTCTTGAAGTAATTAATCATTTTGGTGCGGATGCTCCAGCATTGCTTAATAACTATGCTTGCCAGATAGAAGATTCATTAATACAAAGCAACGGTCAATTACAAGAAGCAACTGGTTTACTACAAGAATTAGTATCTGAGCATAAAGCTTATCAACAAATTCTTACTAACCCAGATACACTTGCTGATTACACTTGTCAGTTCTTCGGTCCTGAAGGTCCTCATCCTGTAGAACAGGCTGCACCTGCTGATGGTAGGTTTGTAGGACAACAGTTCCAAAACACTGGTGTACAACAGGCTCCTGCTCCACAGCGTCCAGAGATGCCTGCACCTCCACAGCCACAAGTACAACAAGGCAATCCTGAAGAGTTCTGGAATAGCTTTGGCAACTTAGCTGACAGAGATCCTGGACAGGCTTGGAAGTATCTCAATGCTGCTCAGCAGAGTCCTGAGATATTCCGTCAAAAGCTCCTTGTAATGGAGTAAATATCCAATAAAGGGGGTAGTTATTTTCTACCCCTATTATTTTTTTAATTAAATGGACGTTGCAAAAGTAAAACAAGCACTATTACTCTCTCAGTTGATGAAAGAAGATCAACTTGGAAAGGCACCAGATTTACAACCTGTAGATGGCTATATAAACCCCTATGGCAGGATGGGTACTGTTCCTCCTACTGCATATTCTCCATATAACGTCGTATAATTTGAGCTAACTTATATAAGTAGCTTTATTAAGTCTTGGTATAATTTTTATAATGGAATTTTTTTCCAGCAATAGAGGATTTAATTCCTCTGGTATCAGCAAATTTCTTGCGCTGAGAAACCAACATGTTTATTGATAACGATTTTCCAAAACTCCTGGGGGCCGAACTTTATCGTCCGCACCCAGCGTATGTCGTGGAAATGGCTACTGAGCCAGTAGTAGTACACGACTTTACCAAACAGCCTGGACAAACGGTCCAACTTGACCGTTACAGGTTCTTTGGCAATCCTGGCACTAAGACCAGCCGTGAGCGTACTCAGGATCAAACCATCGGTACTGCAAACAGCAGATCTATTGTCAAGGACAAGGTTCTTGTATCTCTTCGTGAGTACACAGGACCTGCAGATCCAGCTAACACAAATCTCCCTAGCACTTTCAAAATTGCTCGTGAGACATTGATGACAGCGCAGCGACTATTGCTCGATACAGGGAACCTTAATATGTTCCATCAGAGTATTGGTTCGTTGACTCTTCTCGATGATTATAGACGTTGGAGAGACAGAGTCTTCTTAGATGAGCTATTCAAGAGTGAATCAAGAGGACAAAGTAGTGATACACAAGGTGGTTACTACTATCCAAATAATAAAGCTAAAGCTGCTGGTGGAAACCTTAACGCTTATTCAGCTACAGAATATGCTTCTGAGCGATTTAAGTTCAACGTTAAGACTGACCTACTTGAAGTAGTTAAGAGCTTACGTAAGCGTCACGTACCTGTATTCGGTGACGGATACTATCGCTGTATCGCTGACCCTTCATTCATGAAGGATCTCAGGGCTGATCAGGGATTCCGTGAAGTTGCACGTTACCCAGGGATGGGTCAAGGTAACCCTCTAATGGGTGCTGGCGGTCCTAACCAAGCCATCTATGGTGGTGGACAATATGGACAGGCACAGTTCGTAGGTGGAGAGCCTACCATGCCATCCGGATTTGTTTTCGAAGGAGTAAGATTCTTTGAATCAACCAACTTCCCTGCTAAATCTATTACAGTTAACATTGCCGATGGGCAAGGTGCTGTGAACCATACAACTCCTGCTGGATTATTCTTCGGTCCTCAGGCTATCGGTGTAGGTATTGGTGGTCCAAACGCTCAAGTCCTCATTAATAATAATGATGATTTCAGCCGGTTTATCATTCTCATATGGCAGCTATACGCTGGCTTTGCGAACTTGAACAAGGACTTCATCACAACCGCCTTCACCATAACTGAGTAAGGAGGTACATAACTAATGGCAACTTACAAATCTTCCGCTGGAGCTATTCTTCAGCCAGGTAACCAGATTAATAAGCTTTCTGGCTTCAACGATGAAGGTGTTTTTGGCTGGCCAGGTGTCGAAGCTTTCGAACTCATAGGGTACGCAAAAGTTTCTAACCTAGAAGCAGCTAAAGCTTCTAATAAAAGCTTCAGCTTAACTGTTCCTTCTCCTGATCGCCGTGTAGGTGATCGTGTACGTGATGATCGTACAAGCTTAGTAGTAAAAGCAAGTGCTACACGTCCTGCATATGTCTACGGTGCATCTATTGCATTGGCTCAAGACATTCCTTCAGGTGGTGAGCCTTCTTTCCCTGCTTCTCCTGTTACAGCAGACTTAGATGGTACTAACACTGAGGTTCTTCTTCTAGGACCTGATAATGGTGGTGCTCCTCTAGGTATTCCTGGAACTCAATTGAACGGTTTAGCAGCTGCGTCTGCAAGTCTTACAATTGGTGCTTCAGGTCTTGCTCAAGGTACATCAGCTACAACTTCTGCAAAACTACCTTTCTGGTCAAGTGTTACCAGCACAATCGCTGCTGGCGATGCTGCTAACTCCATGATGTACAAGGTGACAGCAGATACAACATTTAAGATCTATAACTTGAATGCTGTAGCTAACACCACAGTTACTGGTGACGGTGTATTCATCAGTGCAGCTGATTCAGATGCTGGACGTGCTGCATACTTGCTCGGACGTGTAACTTATATACGCCCTGCTGCAGATGTATCATGGAATGATGTTCAAGGCTTTATTGACTTCGCATCACAAGTAGGTGGAAACGACGAGTAAGATATAAATTACTCTTAAGAGAATTGAGCGAGTCCTTGTGGCTCGCTTTTTTCTTGCCTATAATTAAGTCATTCGTAAAATGACTATGCAATTAATTACTGTGATACTAATTATGGGTCTCACTTTAGGTTTAATTGGTATATTCATGGATAACTCTCACCCCAACCATCCACAGTAGAGTTGAAATCAAAGGTGGAGACTGGTATGCTAATCAGAGGTTAAACAATTAAGTTATGTTGTATCAGTACAAACCAACAGGTGGTTTAGTAGAAGTTATCTCTCAGCATGGGGAAGGTATAAAGATGTGTCTCGATGCCAATGAAGAAGTTCTTTATGCAGATGAAGAAGATCTAGAACCACATATAGGAGCTACACAGGAAAAAAATAAAAATGAAGAAAAATATACTGCTGAATTAGAAGCAGATGGAGTTAAGCCAGCAAACCTAACTTCTAAAGATACTTTCCCCATAGATATGAGGGTGAATATAAATAATGCAAGTGCAAGACAAATAGCTGATGCTTTACCAGGGGTAGGTTTAAAAACAGCTAGAGATATAAAGGATTTACAAACTTCATGTTCTGGTGAGAGATTTCAAAAATTAGAACAATTAAGAGCAGTTAAAAGAGTTGATTGGGATCAAATATTTAAAGAGAATCTAGTACGAGTAGACTAGTTGTAGGACTTTTCGAGTAGTTAATGAAGCTTGATACTTTTACACAATCTAAGATACGCTGGCACTTAGGTTACAACATAACGTCGGTTCCTGCTGGTGATATAAGCCGTTTAGAGGAAGCTATGAATAATGTTCAGGATTCTTATTGGTTTAGTAAAATAGTTGAACAAATTGGAAGATGTGATGAAGCTGAAAAGAGAACTGATATGACAGGTAGTGTCAATAATGATTCAACACCTAAAAGTAGAATTGAGAGTATAGCTGGTGACGTTGATCGTACAGTTTCTACTTCTGATTTCAAAGAGACATTAAAGACATGGACACAGATTTATATTTATGAGACAGATCGTTTAGCTTTACATCTATATGTCCCAAACTATAGAAATCCAGAACAAGCTAGATATAGGTTTAATAGAGAAGGTGCTGAATTTATTCAAGCTCTTCCTGGACCAGCAGATGTAGCAGTCGGCACAAGACTTTTACTGGAAACTAACTACAGGTAGGACTGACGTTTTTTCCTGTTATTCTTATATTTAGGAGTTATCTTCAACAATGGCAATCACTTATTTTCAAGATACAATCATAGGAACTGAAACACTGTCGGCTCCTGGTAATGGCACTCCTCTAGAGGTAGCTGTTAATAATTTATTCTCGACTAAAAACTATACTTGTTTAGTTACAGTTGCAAGTGTTAATACTAATGTAATCGTAAGTTTTGAAGCAAGTTTAGATGGTACAAATTATGTGACGCTTCTTGCTAATAGAACAATAACTGCTAATGGC
>Ga0105189_1000061_pt1 | contig 9137 bp, 3 predicted proteins | sample Virmet3438_5245_FD_90058 | JGI IMG/M metagenome (GOLD analysis project Ga0105189, IMG submission 90058) | Marine viral communities from the Southern Atlantic ocean transect to study dissolved organic matter and carbon cycling - metaG 3438_5245 | ecosystem: Environmental > Aquatic > Marine >...
GAAACCTCATCAGCAATAGTAGTAAAACCACCAATAGCTGTTTGAGAGCTAGCAACGTGAGCAGCAATAACCTTTGAACTTGGTATCTCTGTATCACTTGTTGTGTCTAAAGTTCCACTAGAAGTCTTAAAGGATTTACCAGCAACAATATTTAATTCAGTAGTTGAAGCTGTAACACCATCTAATTTATTAATTTCAGATGTATTAACTGTAGCCCCATCAAGGATATTAAGTTCTACAGGTGTAGATGTTAGACCATCTGTTTTGTTTAATTCGTCTGTAGTAGCTGTGACACCATCAAGAATGTTCAGCTCAGCAGTTGTAGCTGTGACACCATCAAGAATGTTTAATTCTGCTGTAGTAGCAGTAACACCATCAAGAGTGTTTATCTCAGCTGTTGTTGCTGTTACACCGTCAAGAATGTTTAATTCAGCTGTAGTAGCTGTTACACCATCTAAAAGATTAAGTTCATCTTTATTTGCTGTTACACCATCTAAGATGTTTAGTTCAGCAGTAGTAGCTGTTACTCCATCTAATAGATTTACTTCAGCTGTAGTTACTGTTGCTCCATCTAAGATAGCTAACTCTGCACTGGTTAAAGCTGCTAACTGAGTAGCTGCTCCAGACTGCATATCTTTAAGAGTTGCAATATCAGCATCTAGATCAACTCTTATCTGTCCACTACCAGGACTGTTGTCAACAATGGTTACACCATCACCACCTGAAACATCAGTAGTTAAAGCTGTATCAATCTTAGCATCAACTCGTCCATCAATAGCTCCTGTGGTAGCAACTTTAGTGTTATTGCTTACCCAGGTTTCAGTGCTATGAATTGTTTCGTCACCATCTTGCCATGCAGCATCTGCATCACGTTTAGCTTCTTGTGTGACATATAGGTTTTGTAAAAAGTTATCGTTTAAATCTTGTGATTTAATTGCTGAACCAGCGAAGAAAGTTGCAGATAACTTGTCTGTTGCTGTATCACGATAAATCCTGATAGCAGCATTATTGGCAGGTGCGGTATTAAATTGTATTTCTGTAGCAGTGGGTGTGCCAGCTGTAAAGTTGGTAACTACAGTACCATCAACACTAGCTTTAATGTCGGTGGTCTTTAGATATGGGAATGTAAATGCGTAATTGGTTTTAGAACCATTACCTGTATGTAAATTTTCAGTTACTGCCATTGTATGTTTGTGTTAATTTTGAACGCCGTGCTTTAAGAATTGCCTTTTTTTATAATTTTTTCTAGATTGTGCTGCAGCTTCATGAATTTGATTTTTACTCATTAACAGTTTAGTCTTCTCAGATCCAAGACCTAAGATATCTAGATGTTTATATTTAGGATCTTCAGCTATCTTTCTTTCAGCTTTTTCTTTAGCATCATTTACTAAATTCTTAAGCTTTTTATAGATAGATAATTGATTTCTAAAGCGACCCACTTCTTCTTCAGATTTACCTGAATTAATATATTGCCTTAAATCGTTTAAATCACTATTATATACATCATTATTTGACCATTCCTTAACTTTTTTCCAAAGGTTCATTTCACCCATATAACGTCCAATAAGTTCACGTTCTTGTGGGCTATATGTTTCACCCAACGAACTTGTTTTTATTTCCGCTAAATCATTAAAGCCACTATTAAGTAACCATAATCTCCAATCCTCATTACCACCATGTACCTTAACTGGATTGATAGCATTAAGTATTCTAAGAATAGGGTTATCTATTTCGTCAATCTCTTCACCAGTCCAGTGGTCAATCTTGGAATAACTCATGTCTTTAAAGACGGTATTATTCCTGACATATCCCCAGAAATCATTATAGATTTCCTTTTGTGCATTAGTAATAGCCTTAGCTACAACACCATGAGCACCTGACTGGAATGAAGCTGCTCTGATATTCTGTGCAAAGTAGCGTTTAAGTGCTCCTTCATCACCATTCTTAGCAGCAAGGATTGGTTCAATACCTGCAAGAGGACTTTGATTTATATAGGTAGAGGTTATTGTCCACATAGCTTTATCAATAAAGCTTTGAGTCATGTTTGCACCAAGAGCTGTTTGGTAATAAGCCATATCACCCATCAAGTTAAAGAACTGTTCAACAATGGGAACGCCTTTATAGCTAACCCATACGTTTCCTACTTTGATAGTGTTAGGTTTCCAACCTCTCTTCTTAAGCTTAATTAATTCATTATGATCTGCAGGTCCATTACCTCTAATGTTACCTGCCATTGAATACATCCAAGCGAAAGCTGTAGTACCAGCTCCCATCATTAGACGACCTTCATATTCATCTCTTAAGTTCTTATAGATAGCCATAGCATTAGGGGTTTCATCCCAGTTCTTAATGCCATGATGTTTCATAACCTCTTTGATCTTGTTGATATCATTACCAGCCATCAATAGATCTCCATACTTACCAATTCCAGGTATTGCTGAGATTGGTGTATAAGACAATGCCAGTTTGATCTGGTTCATGCTTGTTCTAGGGAACATCATGACAGTCTTTAAAGGAGGTATTTTGTTTAATGCTGGGTTAATGAACTTACTCATACCATCATCAAGGTTTAAAGCAATCTCACCTGATGCTGCTTTTGCAGCACCTTCAGTTAGAATACCTTGCTTATCAAACATCTTGCTATAGTTGAGATCTTCAGCTTCTTTTAGTTTGGTAGCAAAGAATTCTGGATCTGCTTGCTTACTATATCTACTAAATACTTCATCATATGCAGCTAATCTAGATTGGAAAGTAGCCATAAAGGTATCAGTGTAAGCATCAACCCCTGACATACCTGTAATACCAGTTCTAAACCAAGGCTGACGAGCTATCTTCCGTTGGAACTTAGCCCATCCATACATGAAATTCTTATAGTAGTTACCTTCTTCATACCAGCTATCACGAACATCATCTAGTATTTCCCATGTGTTACTGTCTTGAATTACAAAGTCTTTACGAGCTGCCTTCATCATAAAGTCAGGATCTTGATGGACTTTTTTCATACGAGTAACAGCATGTTCCAAGGCTCTACTACCTGTTTCAAACATACTTCCATACATATAGAAGACACGTTCTAATGGTTCAATATCTTTTGTCAGAACTGATCTAAGTGTTGCACGACTTAATGCTGATATAGGTTTACCAACCAACATTACACCATTACCTACAGCTGCTCTTCCTGCTGATAGACCTGATAACACATTGTTATAGGTAACAGCCCAAGCACCTTTAGCAAAGGCGTTCATCTGCCATCCACTAATACCTAACTGTTTAGCTTCTTTGCTATAAAGAAGACCAAGAGGGTTTAGGTGATACTTAGTGAATTTATTTAACTTATCAAGAGTATCTACTTTACCATCAGTGGCATCGTAAGCCTTCATTAAGGTACGCTTTAACTTTGGATTCTTTTGAGATGCTACTGATAATTGCTTCTCAAAAGCAGCCCAGTTCTCAGTTATTTCTTTTGATTTAGCTCCGAATTCCTCAAGAGTTAACTGTGCTACCTTGGCTGGTTCTTCTGAATTCCACAGTTCTTTTAACCATCTAAGGTTGTTTTTCTTTTCATTTTGCTGCCAACCAGCTACATACTTAGCAATACCATATTCATGCTCTAAGATACCCATCTTGTCTACAATATTCTTGAAGACTTGATCATCATCTAAGAGATTACCAAATTGAGCAGGTGCTCCAGCTTTTGCTGATATCTCAGCACCAAGAGTATGCATAACTCTAGCTGATGACTCTGTTACTTCTCTACCTATATAGAGATTCATCAAGTCATTCAGTGCTGTTGCAGCAGCTCTAGCAGCTCCAGCATCATCTAAGTAAGTACCTTTTTTAAGATGCACTTTACCAAACTCATCTATTAAGTTCTTACTATCACGATACTTTGATTGAGTAAGTAGTTCTCTTAGCTCATCACCTGTACCAGCCTTCATGATCTTGTTATAGATCTCATAGACTCTATGGCTTATTTGACCACTATCTGTTCTAAATAAACCTTGTACCGCTTCATAAGCATCAGATTCTCTAACCTTTTGTGATATTGCAGCTACAACATGGCGTGACTTACCTAACTTCATGGCTTCTTCCATGGCAGGTGTGTATGGTCTTGTTGGAACTCCAAGATTATCTATAGCACCAGCTAGTTGTGAATCTACATCTACTGCATTTAAGACTGAGAAACCTGGAGGTGTGTTAGGTATTCCAGCTAGATTCCTTTCATCAGCTAGTTTTTGAGCAATATCAGGATCAAAGCTTTGGATCATTGGATCTTTAGCTATTTTCTTAAGTGCTCTTTGATCTCTATAGATTTGCCTTTCTTTTTGCCTAGTCTTTAACCATGACTCAGCAGGGTTTTGTGTTACTTCTGATGCTCCTGATTTAGTAGCTTGATCAAGTAATTGAGCTTTCTTCACCTCAAGTGCTTGGCTTTTAACAGCATCTGTTGAACCATTAATTGCAGTATCTAGATCTACAATTGCATTTCTAGTATCTGGTTCTAGGTTTTCAATAACTTGTCTAGCTTTCCAAGCTTTTGCCTTTCTTGACTTAGGAATTATTTTACTTAATATTGGTTTACCAGCATTAATAGCATATCCAATACCATCACCAAATCCCTGTAGTAGTCCCTCATCTAGACCAGCTAATAATCTATTGACGTATGGGTGTGTAGCGTCAGCATCAGCTAAATCAGCTATTGTTGGGAACCATCCTTCTGGACCAAACATCCAAGGCATAGCCTTAGATAATCTTGCAAAGTTATCAGGGTGTGTAATAAGCCTATTTTCAGGATTCTCACCATAATCACTTATAGTTCCTATAGCTCCATTGATAAGCATTTGACCACCTACCCATTGAGCTACACCATTGATACCAGTTAAGTTTCTAGCAGCATGGTATTTAGCATACGCACCACCTGTAACAATACTAGGTACAATTACACTAGCAGCTGATCTAAAGTTCTTTGCACCTTCATTCTTAAACCCCGTAACTTGATCCCAAGTGTCGTCTATACCACCTAAACCTGGCACTGCACCTATTACATCAAAAGGTACGTCTAACGCGCCCCACATGGACATATAAGCCCATTTAGCAGGGTTCATATCTAACTCCATCTCATGATGGAAGTCATTAATATTATCACCCCATTTATCAACGTCTTTCTCAAACTGAGTTCTTGAGTCAGGGTCAGTGATAATTTTAAACTTATTTAAAGTTTTATCTATATCTTTGACGGTTTCACTAGGTTGGTAATCATCAGGGGTTTCAGTTTCAACAGGAGTGCCTTCTTCTTTGGCAAGTCCCATTTCTTTTTTTTTCAACTCTTCTAGGAGTTGTCGTTTTTGTTCTTCGTCGTTTTCAATCATAGCTCATCCCTAAAGTTTAAATTTGTACCAACCTTCACCAGGCCAATATTTAAGACCATGACTTTCAGATTTTTCTTTTAAATAGTCACTAGAATTACCAAATGCCCAACAAAATTTACTATCAGTACTCCAAGAGATTTCATCTTTATTCATCATACCTTTAGATACAGTAATCATATTATTGATTTCATTTTGTAAACCTGGATCATATTGGAATCCAGAAACATTAGGATCACCTACTAATAAATTAGGGTCTGCTGGTTGTGAAGTTACTTGTTCAGCAACTGTATCAGACATAAACTGAGGTTCTCTTTTAGCTGTCTCTCTATATGAAAGTGTAAGTTGTTTTCTAGCAGTACTTAAAGTTTGTAGATTTTGAATAACATGTTTACCATATGGATCATTTGTATCTTTAAACCAAGTTTTAGTAAAGTCTTCAATGTCAAGATTTTGTTTCTCTAGTAAACCCTCACTCTCAGCTGCCTTTACTTGAGCTTTGAATAAGTCTTGTACATTACCAAATAGTTTTGGATCTAAGCTTGATATATCTCCTAAAAGTGGTGGGTACTCATAAGAATCACCTTTTTTCATTGCATCAGCTATCTCTTTTAACTGCTCTGGTTTGATAAAAAGCTTGGTATTTATTAGGTCTGGATCGTCATCTAACTGATCTATTACCTTAATACGTTCTGATCTATTTAATGTGGTGAAATCATTTTTTGATTTCTTAGCATGTTTTGAAGAACGTGGTGAAAAACTATCAAAGAATGCACCAGCATCTTCAGAACCATCATCTCCATATCCAATGACTTTAAAATCACCGTCACCATCTTTTATCTGAGTTATGATCTTATCATAAGATGCTTTGAAATCTCCAGTTTTTACAAGTTCCTCTCTAAACTGAGATTCTGCAGCATATAAAGCTGTTTCATAACTTTCATCTAAACCTTTATCTAAACTTTCACCTACTAAAGCTTTCCTTAATTCTTTCTTAAATCCAGGTAAAACTCTTTTATCTATATCAGCAGTTTCAAGTAATTTCTCACGTCTAGCAACTTCAGCTCTAATCTCAGGAGTTTTGAATTTATCAGGTACATTAGGATCTTCTAAGTCTTCAGTCGTTAGACGGTAATCCTTAAACAAGTCATTATAATATCTTGTATAGAAATCCCCATCACCTCGCTTTTGTACACTTTGATCTCCGTAATGACCATATCTCTCTTGAATATCAGAGGCGTTATGACCATCAGCTATCAGTTTATCAGTAACTTTCTTATAATTATTGTAATCATAATTATACTCAGTCTTAAAGTAGTTATCAGAATGTGCAAGTTGTTGATCCTTTAATGCTTGATCTGCATTTTGTTTAGTTTTATTAGCTTCTTCTCTAGCATCTGCTCTTCTGTCTAAAAGACCTGGAAGAGCATTTTTGTAAAAGTCATTCTTTCCTTGTGCAGCTGTAAGACCTGCGATAATATGAGCATCACTTGGATACTTATTTATATCTTCTAATCTCTTAATAACATTATCTCTAGCTTGTGCTCTAGTTAATGGTATCCAGTTTGTATCATCAGATTTCTTTAATTCCTCAGCAAACAGTTGATTGATTGCTTGACCTGCTAATTCAGGATTAATAATCGGATCATTTAAAGTTGCTTGGACAACTAATGCTGCACCATCAGCTCTAGCATTTGCAGCGTTTATAGCAGCAATATTTTCAGCTTTATCAAATATTTTTCTCTTAGCTTCTGCCATTGTTGTATAGGCAGCACCAAGGAAATCAGAACTAAGACCCTGTAAATTATGAGCTTTTAAATATTCATGCTGGTAATCTGCAGCAAAAGCTTTCTGTGCAAGAGGATCTGTTATACCTCTAGCTTTTAACTGTTGTTCTAACGATGCACCAAAGTCATTAGCTGCAAGTTTTGCATAAGCTTTTAAACGTCCATAATCAGCTGCTTTGTTCTTATATCTAATATATTCAACTTCTTTCGGTAGATAACCCTGAGCTTGCATTTCATTAGCTACAGCTTCAAAGCCTTGGCCTTGTACCCAATTATAATCTTCAATTAGATCTAATCGTAATAGCTGTTCTTCACTTAATCCATGTTGTAGGAAGTGATCTTCAGCAGCTCTAGCTGTGGCATCCCAATCTTTTTTTTGAATATTCTGCCAATCTTTAAATGCTGTAGGTGCTAACTCAAATATCTTTTGTATAGTTTGATTTTCATTTCCTATTTCAGCTAGATTAGCTTTATGGTTTTGAATCTCAGTTCTTAAATTATTGTTGATAGCTTTCTCTTGCGTTGCAAAGATGCTCTCATCCATATTTATTTGTTTGAGATTCTGCGATTCAACTTGTTGAATACGTGTTATATTTGCTTCAGCTTCTCTGTCTCTTTCTTTGAGTTGTAATAACTCTTTCTCCATTTCTTTATCATCATCCGCAAACTTCTCTTTGAGGTTTGCTAAAAGATAACGAGCTTGAGGGATGTTACTATAACCTTTCCCCGTAGGGCCGACGAATTTAACTTTTCCCATTTGTTTTTATGCTCCAAATATCCCAGATGTGTTTTTGTTAAAGTCCCCCATAGAATAAGCTGAACCTCCAAAACCTTGTGTACTAGTAGCGTAGGTATTAAAACCTCCACTAGCAGCTGCAGTAGAAGTAGTAGTAGTATCAGTTATATTTCCAGCTGTACCTTGGTACATATTTGCATAAGCTGAGAATCCAGCTCCTGCAGCACTTGCTAAGACACTACCAAAACTAGGAACTTGTGTTGTAGCAACACCTTTAATTGGTTGTGGTCCAAAGTCAAAGTCCTCTAGTTCTCTAGGTAATTGATATTCAGCTAGTGGTGTTTTAAGTGGTTTAAGTGGTGCTATCCCTCTTGAGGGTTGTAGCATCCTACCTGCTTCTTGTTGTAGTAAGAAGTCATTTAACCTCATACGACTGTCTTTTCTTTGAGTTATGATATTTTCAACCATAATTGCTTGTTGTCTGCCTTGATCAAATAACTCAGATTGGGCAGCTTTGACAGTACTCTTACCAGTTTGAGATGTTACTGCTAATTCACCTTTTTTAATAATACTTTCAACAATATTCTCTTCATTTTCAAAGGCATACTGTTGTCTAGTTTGAAATTCTTCTTGTTGTTGTTGTCTTATACCAGACTCAATAGATCTATCAGTAAAGAAGTCTGACCTTCTTTTAAGTTCTAAATCGTTCTGATATTTAGCTTCTCTTATCTTTAAAGAATGTTGATAATTTCTTAAATTATTTTTATCTTTAAAATCAGCTAATGTTTTTTCGTTTTTTTGTTGGAGTTGTATACCTCTTATAATCTCATCACGTTGAGCTATAAGACGGTCTTTCTGCATCCCCCATAAAGGAAGATCATACTCCAAATATTTCTTCAGTAAAAATGCTTCCTCTGCCTTCCTTTGCTTGCTGGCTGATCTCCTACCAAATAAGCCGCCTACAAAATTTAAACCTGCACTAACGGCTAAAGCGGTGCCTGGATCCATATCTTAAGTCCTCCTATAAAATCTCGGTGAGTAGTTTCCTTCCCACATCATCGAGTTGAGAGAGACGGGAAATGGTGAGTCAGTAAAGACTCGTAAATTAAAATTAGCACTACGTTGATGTATTGGTATTGTAACAACTCTAGATTCATCTAAAGGTACATCATCTGCTAAATAAGTATTAGCTTCACTAGTAGGTTCTAATATATACCATTCATCTAGGTATATAACTAACTCATCTTC
>Ga0105189_1000063_pt1 | contig 9119 bp, 10 predicted proteins | sample Virmet3438_5245_FD_90058 | JGI IMG/M metagenome (GOLD analysis project Ga0105189, IMG submission 90058) | Marine viral communities from the Southern Atlantic ocean transect to study dissolved organic matter and carbon cycling - metaG 3438_5245 | ecosystem: Environmental > Aquatic > Marine >...
GTTAAGCACTTAACAATGATTTATCCTTTAGTTAATTACTTACTTAACAAATATGCCTGGAGAAGTTACCCAAACTGAATTTGCCAGGATTAAGAAATGCTCCAGAAGTGCTGTAACGCAAGCGATTAGCAGCGGTAGGATAGCTCCGGCAATTCGGGAAATAGGAAATAAACGACTACTAGATTTAGATATGGCTACGGAGTTATGGGAGAGAAATACGCTACGAAATAATACGAGTAAGCCACCTAGAAGAATCCCTAAGCCTTCAAAGGCCAAACCCTCTAGTGTATCCCAGAAATTAAAACGTGATATTGATGCTTTACCAGACGATGCGATACCAGATTTGAATTTAAGTAGAGCTAGAAGGGAGCATTACGAAGCTGAATTTAGTAAGTTAAAAGTAGCGAAGGAAAAGAAAGATCTAGTTGCTGCAAAGGATGTAAAGAAAACAGCTTTTGCTGTTGGTAGAAGCATTAGGGAGACATTAATGAATACGGCTGATCGTTTAGCACATCAATTAGCAGGTGAAACCGATGCAACTTTGATACATAAAATGCTGACTGATGAGCATCGTGCAGCATTAGAGCAGTTAGAGGTTGCATGAACGCTTGGACTGAAGGTTTTTTAGATGGAATAAAACCAGAACAACCATTAACGGTTAGTCAATGGGCAGATGAGTATCGAATTTTAAGTAGTAAGGCTAGTGCTGAACCTGGAAAATTTCGTACTGATCGAACACCATATTTAAAGGAACCAATGGATTGTTTGAGTACGGAAAGTCCGATTCAAAGAGTCGTGATGATGTTCGCTGCACAAACAGGCAAAACAGAATGTATGAACAATTGGTTGGGCTATTGCGTAGCTCATGCACCAGGGCCAATGTTATTAGTTCAACCGACTGTTGAGATGGCTAAACGTCTATCAAAACAGCGACTTGAAAGTATGTTGCAGGAAACGCCTTGTTTAGCAGAAAAGATAGCACCAGCGAGAAGTAGAGATAGCGGTAACACGATGATGCAAAAAGAATTTCCTGGTGGAATGATGCTTTTAACTGGTGGAAATAGTGCAACAGGATTACGTTCTACACCTTGCCGTTATATCGGGTTAGATGAGGTAGATGCGTTTCCAGGTGATGTAGATGGAGAAGGAGATCCATGTGCATTAGCCGAAAAACGTGCGACTACTTTTGCTAGACGTAAAGTTTTATTAACATCAACTCCTACGGTAAGAGACTTCTCACGAATAGAAACTGAGTACTTAAGAAGTGATCAACGTAAATATTTTGTTCCTTGTCCTCATTGTGGTGCTTTTGAATATTTGAAATGGCCTCAGTTGAAATGGCAGAAGGGTGATGCTTCTAGTGTTGAGTATGAATGTGAGCATTGTGGAGAACGCTTTTCTGAAATACATAAATCAACAATTTTAAGAAAAGGTGAGTGGCGAGCTACTTCTAAAGGTGATGGCCGTACAGCAGGTTTTCATTTATCTGGTTTATACAGTCCTCTTGGTTGGTTTAGTTGGGAAGAAATGGCTGGTGAATGGTTACGTGCAAAAGGTGATGCACCAGCGTTAAAAACATTCATCAACACTAGGCTTTCAGAGACATGGGAAGAGAATTATGTATCTAAGATTTCAGCCGAAGGTTTAATGAAACGGGTTGAACCATATCTTCCTGGTGTTATTCCTAATGATGTTTTGATATTGACGATGGGCGTAGACGTACAAGGTGGTGGTGGTACAGAAGGTCAAAGATTGTCAGTCAGTATTTGGGGTTGGTCTACTGGTGAAGAAGCTTGGTTATGTGATCATCAAACATTGGCAGGTGATCCACATCAAGGCGAAGTGTGGAAAGCCTTAGATGTATTACTAACAAGTGACTGGGTTAAAGAAGACGGTACAAAGATGAAAATTGAAGTGACATGTATTGACTCTGGTGGATTAGCAACGATGCCTGTTTATCAATATTGTCGTGAGAGACAGGCTTTAGGTGTTGTTCCTGTTAAGGGTGCTAGTACAAGAGGTAAGCCACCAATAGGAAAAGGATCAAGGCAAGATATTAATTTCAAAGGCAAGACATTAAAGAAAGGTGTGTCGTTATACATGGTTGGAACTGACACAATTAAGGATTGTTTGATGGGAAGGTTGAAGCATAACGTCAAAAATGAAGATGGATCTAGCCCTGGTTATATGCACTTTCATGCTCAAACAGATGAGTCGTATTTCAGAGAATTGACTTCTGAGCAGCAGATATTAAAGACAAATCGAAGTGGATTTAATGTTCCAACTTGGATAAAGAAAGCAGGAGTGCCATCTGAACGCTTAGATGAGCTTGTTTACGCTTATGCAGGGCTTAATTTGCTCTATCAACGTCATCCGAGGGCTAAAATTTGGGAAATCTATACTAAAAAGCTCTTAAATTCCGTTATTAATACGCAACAAAAACGAGTATCATCTAAGAAATCGGGTAAATCTCCTGATTATGTCAACTCCTGGTAGTTATTAAGTGCCTATTCCAACTTTATTCAGGGCCGGAGATACTATTCGCTGGCGAGATCCCTCTACGGCTAATAGTCTCGGTGAAAGTGTTACTAACACTGATTATACCTGTAAATACTATCTTCGTGCCAATGCTTCTGGAGAAGCGAAGACAATTACAGGATCAAATTATGGTGATGGATGGGAATTTGTTATTACATCGGCTGACTCAGCAACTATGGATGCTGGTAACTGGTGGTTTCAGGCAAAAGCCACTAAATCAGATGATGAGGTAACAACTTATGAAGGCCAGATAGAAGTAAAAGCACAACTTACATATACGGGAACACCAGGAGCGTATGACGGAAGATCACAAGCACAAGTAGATCTTGACTCTGTTAAATCGGCTATTCGTTCGATCATTGCTAATAAAGCTGCTGAATACACAATTGGAGATCGAACTTTTAAGTATGCAGATTTAGGAGAATTAAGAAGGCGTGAATCTCAATTAAAAGCTGAAGTTGTAAGGGAAAGAAAAGCAAACATGATTGCCAACAACATGGGTGATCCACATAACTTATTCGTGAGGTTTTAACGATGGGTGTTATTAATGCCTGGAAAGCTCTTTGGTCTTCTGAAGAAAAAGAGGAAACAACAATTGTTCCTAGAAGGCGAATGTATGCAGGTGCTACAACGAGCCGATTAACTTCTAATTGGATTGCTTCTGGTACTTCTGCTGACGCTGAAATCAAAGGTAGTCTTGGAACTTTAAGACAAAGAAGTCGTCAATTAGTACGTGATAATTCACATGCTAAAAATGCAGTTCGGACCATTACTGCAAATGTAATTGGACCTCATGGAATTAAGTTACAAGCGAATATAAGAAAACAGCGAGGCGGCAAGCTTGATAACAAGATTAATGAATCTGTAGAAACTGCCTGGAAGATATGGGGTCGTTATGACTCATGCCACACCGCTGGTCGGCTTTGTTTTGTAGATATTGAAAGGCTTGTATGTCAGAGTCTTTGCGAATCAGGCGAAGTATTCGTTCGGATGGTGCGAAAGCCGTTTGGTCGTTCCAATATTCCTTTTGCACTTGAGATCTTAGAAAGTGATCAATTAGATGATGATTACAACGGTCCGAGTAGCAGTAAGGGCAATACATGGCGAATGGGAGTGGAATTAGATGAGTGGCAACGCCCTGTTCAATACGCTTTTTTATCTCAGCATCCAGGTGATAGCACTTTCCCTACGCAGCTAGGAGAGAAGAGATACATGCTGCTTCCTGCTAATGAGGTGATACATCTTTACTTAAGTGAAAGGCCAGGTCAGACAAGGGGTGTTCCTTGGATGTCAACTGCTATCAAACCTTTACATCACTTGGATGGTTTTTCTGAAGCGAGTGTTGTTAGGGCTAGAGCTTCTAGTGCTTTGATGGGTTTTATTACGTCACCTGAAGGTGAATTAGATCCTGGTGGAGAAGTATTTGAAGGGGATCGGGTTACGTCATTCAGTCCTGGGCAATTTCATTACCTACAAAATGGAGAAAATGTCGTAATTCCAGATATGGATTCACCTCATGGTGAGTTTGAAGCTTTTATGAGAGCAATGTTACGCTCTATGGCTGCTGGTATCGGACTTTCCTATGAAAGCTTGAGTCGTGACTACAGCCAATCGAATTATAGTTCTAGTCGTTTAGCTTTGTTAGAAGATCGTTCACAATATCGTGCAATTCAAAATTACTTTATTGAAAACTTCCATAGTCGTGTTTTTGATGCTTGGTTAGAAATGGCCGTATTAAGTGAAACCTTAGAACTGCCAAGTTTCGAGACTGAGACTGAAAGATATACGAGAGTTAGATGGATGCCAAGAGGATGGGATTGGATTGATCCGCATAAAGAAATACAAGCTGCTAAAGAAGCTGTTCGATGTGGATTTAAGACACAATCACAAATTGTTTCTGAACAAGGTGGTGATTTTGAAGAGTTAATTACTGCAAGAAAGACAGAAGTTGAGCAGGTAGAACAGTTAGGATTAAAATTCGATACTGATAGTGTTGCCGTTAATCAACAATTAACTACTAAAGTAGATGGAAACAACAACAACGCCAATGGAGGACAAACGTGATTTAGAAGGTCAAATTCAACGCCGTTCAGAACTTACTGATTTTGTTATTAGTGAAGATGAACGCACAATTGAATTTCCCTTCAGTTCCGAATTACCTGTTAGTCGTGGGTATTTAGGAAACGAAATTCTTGATCACAGAGAAGAGTCTATTGACTTTTCACGTCTAAATTCATCTGCACCTCTTTTACTAAATCACGACACCTCCAAAGTTATAGGTGTTGTAGAAAGAGGTTGGTTGGATAAAGACAAGAAAAGAGGTATGGCTTCAGTTCGCTTTGCTCGCAATGCGTTAGGCAAAGAGACACTTGATATGGTCAAGGATAAAATCTATCGCAATGTATCGGTTGGATACAGCGTTAGTGACACAGAAGAAGGAGACAACTCATATCGTGTTACTTCATGGTCCCCCCATGAAGTTTCCATTGTGAGTGTTCCTGCCGACCCAACCGTAGGTGTTGGCAGATCTATTGCTAATGAAAGTGTTATTGCTACGCAAGAACAACCTACAATTAGTGATGAAGAACGTGCTTCTGCACCAACTCCAGCGGCTCCAGTCGCACCCCCTCAACCTCAACCTCAACAAGAGATGACAACAACTCCTGATTTAGACCAGGTGCGTTCAAAGGCCGCTGAAGAAGCAGCCAAGACAGAACGCTCTCGGATTGCAACTATTACTGCTTTAACTTCTAAGCATGGCTTTGAAGATTTAGGTCGTCAATTAGTAGAAAACGGAAGCACTATTGATGTTGCTCGTGAAGCTGTTTTAGACAAGATTGGTCAACAGCCAGTTCCTACTGTTTCACCAGTAGAGCTAAACGATAAAGAACAGCGTGATTATCGAATTTCTGCTGGTATCCGTTCTTTATTAACAGGTGACTGGTCATCTAAAGATGCTGGTTATGTACGTGAACTTTCACAAGAAGTAGAAAACAAAGGGCATAGACGTTCTACAGAGAAAAGTTTCTTTGTTCCTTATACAGCGTTATCAGAACGTGCTACTTATGTCACCTCGACTGCAAATGTCGGTGGAAACATTGTTGCGACTGAGTTATTAGCTGGTGACTTCATTGAAGCACTAAGAAATCAGTCAGTCATGCTAGAAGCTGGTGTTCGCACCATGAATGGTCTAGTAGGTGACATCGCTATTCCACGCCGCAGCGGAGTAGGCAGTACCTATTGGTTAAGCTCAGAAACTACAGCTATTACGTTCTCAAACAGCACCTTTGATCAGGTAGCGATGAGTCCTAAGAACTTAGCTGCTATTCAGAAGCACTCAAGACAGGTTCTATTACAGGGAACACCTGGTATTGAGCAGTTAATCAGAGATGACCTAAGAGATGGTCTTCAGTTGGCAATGGACCTAGCGATTCTTAATGGATCTGGTTCCTCTGGTCAGCCAACAGGAATCATGCAAACTTCCGGCATTGGTTCTGTTGCTATGGGTACTAACGGTGGTGCTGTAACTCTTGAGAAGATTGTTGACCTAGAAACAGCCGTTATGGAAGATAACGGTAGTGTTAATACTTCTGGAATTAGGTATGTTACCAATCCAAAAGTGATGGGAGGTTTGAAAAAACTCAGAGCCGGAGGATCTAGTGCTACAGATGGTAGTTTCCTCTATAACACTGATCTATCTGCTATTGGTCGTGGTGGTACTCCTGCTGTTCTTAATGGCTACGGTGTACTTACCTCTAACCAGGTTCCATCTAACCTAACTAAAGGTTCAACAAGTGGATCATGTTCTGCCATTGTCTTTGGTGATTACTCACAGGCCATAGTTGGTTTCTGGGGCGGCGGTTTAGAAATTACTGTCGGGGAAGACCAGGATGACTTTAGCAAGGCATTAACTTCAATTCGTGGAATAATGACACTTGATGTTGCTGTAAGACATCCTGAATCATTCGCTGCGATCTTAGACGTGACTACATAGTCATAGAGGGGGCTTCGGCCCCCTTTTCTTTTTAATTTTATCTTATGAAAATTAAACTTTTATCCAGCAAAGTTGCTAGTGGTCAAGCTTTAGAAGCAGGTAAAACTTACGATGTTTCTGATGCTGACGCAAAATTATTTCTTTCTAAAGGTTGGGCTATAGAAGCCAAAGATGCTCCACCAAAACCAAAAGCCGTAAAGAAGCCTAAGACTGATGCCTCTGAGTGATGACAATTCTGTTTTTGTAGGTGGTGAATTTGGAGTTAGTTGTACTTCAGGTTCTACAACTGCTAATGGAATATTGTCTCAACCTAGTGAAGTTGTTTTAGATGGAATGGTGTTGTTTAGCGATTACACGCTGCAAGCAAAGGCTAGTGATTTTGGAACATTAGTTGCTAATGATTCAATTACGGTTGATTCTGTTGCTTATACAGTTCGTGAAACTCGCTTTTCAACAGATGGTCAAATAGTTACCATTGCTATTCAAAAGACATGACTACAAAGTGTGAAAATATCCTGGCCCGAATTGTTACTAATCTTGCTGGCACTACTGGGGTTTCGAGTCGCATTTATCGCTCTAGGCTGGTCCCGCTTACCCGTAATGAGTTCCCTGCCTTAGTTATAGAGCCGATTTCAAATTCTTGTACTCAGGCAACAAGTCTTCCAACTCTTGATTGGACGATGCAAGTTCGAGTTGTTGTTTTAGTAAAAGGTACGACTACTACAAGTCCTGATCAAGCTGCTGATTCAATAATTGAATCTATGTTTGCAAAAATGACTGCTGATTTAACGCTAAATGGTAATGCAATAGATGTTCAACCAAATGGAACAGATTTCATAATGAGCGATGCAGATCAACCAACAGGAGCAATTAGTACTAACTGGACAATTCAATATCGAACACAAGTTGACGATTTAACTCGGTAAGTATTGTTATTACGCATCAATAACCTACTAAGATAGCGATATATGACTTGGCTGTATTTGAGCAATGGCAAAACTCTCTCGTAAAAAGACTCTTTTAATTAAGAAAGAGACAAGCTACGGAAGCACAAGCACCCCTACTGGTTCTGCTAATGCTGTTTTAGTAAGAGATTTAACAGTTGAACCTGTTGTTAGTGATGAGGTCAGTCGAGACTTAATCAGGGGTTATTTAGGTAATCAAGAAGTTTTATTAGCTAACACAAGAGTTAATGTCAGCTTTGACGTAGAGATGGCAGGTAGTGGGGCTGTAGGTACTCCGCCAAAATATTCTGATGCCTTACTTGCATGTGGCCTTGCTTTAACAACGGTTTCAAGTACTTCAAATTCCTACGCTCCAGTAAGTAGCAGTTTTGATAGCGTTACTATTAAATACAACACTGATGGAGTCAATCACACAATTTTGGGAGCAAGAGGAACATTTTCAATTAACTGTGAAGTTGGTCAAATTCCTGTAATTTCATTCCAATTTACGGGTTTATATTCTGCTCCAACTGATACAGCGTTACCAACAACAACTTATAGCAACCAAGCTGATCCAGTTATCTTTAAGAACGGCAATACAGCCAGTTTCCAGTTGTTCGGTTATGCAGGTGCATTGCAATCCTGGTCATTTGATATGAACAATGAGATTGTTTATAGAGAACTTGTAGGAGGAACAAAAGAAGCACTCATAACTGGTAGGACACCTTCTGGTACTGCTGTTGTAGAAGCTGTTGCTCTTTCTGCTCATAACTTCTTTACTGACGCTACAGGTTCAGCTACAGGTACTAACACTTGGAGTCATTCAGGTGGAGCCGGAAATATCTGTACTGTAAGTTGCCCTCAGTCAGACTTAAGTGCTCCAACTTATGACGATTCCGATGGAATTGTGATGTTAAATCTACCTTTCATGGCTACTCCAAATAACGGTAATGATGAGTTTTCATTGGTATTTACTTAAGTTAAGCGTTATTGTTGCGTAAAGATATATTTTTTTAATGGCATTAGTGAAGAAGAAGGTCAATTTAATCAAATGGCCTATCACGATTACTTCACCTTCTGATGGTGGTAAATGGGTTGATGAATCATTTATCGGAATATTTAAAAAGATTGGTTTAACCAAATTAAATGAGTTAGCAGAACAAGGTGATCCAAAACTTGTTAAGTCTGTTATGGAAGGTTGGGAAGAGATTAAAGATGAAGAGGGAAATGAAGTTACATTTAACAAAAAAGAACTTGATAGCTTTTTAGATGATCCACATTTTTTAAGAGCAACAGTTCAAGCTGTTCTTGAAATGACTCAGGAAGCTCCCTCAAAAAACTAATAGAGGCCACTGAGTATTGGCTTGGCAGTGGTCAGGAAGTAGATGAATCCTATGAAGATGCAATTGCACTAGGGATTGTTGGTATGCCAAAGAAAGAGAAGCCAAAGGATTTTATTGTTTGGGAAGAGAACTGGGAGATTGTAATGATGTTTTTACGACTACAAACTCAATGGAATGTCTCAATGTCAGGAGTAATTGGATTGAAATATGAGGTCTTAGAGTGGTTTTGCCGTCTATACTTAGTTGACGATGCTAGAGCCATGTTGGAAGGTATTCAAACAATGGAAAGAACAGCATTAA
>Ga0105189_1000066_pt1 | contig 9007 bp, 6 predicted proteins | sample Virmet3438_5245_FD_90058 | JGI IMG/M metagenome (GOLD analysis project Ga0105189, IMG submission 90058) | Marine viral communities from the Southern Atlantic ocean transect to study dissolved organic matter and carbon cycling - metaG 3438_5245 | ecosystem: Environmental > Aquatic > Marine >...
ATCCTGCACATCAAGTTCTTGAATTGTACATCTAGCAATATTCTTTCTAGCCATTTGCCTTACTGTTCCTGGTGAATCAGGGAATATTCTGACAAAGAAATCTTCATCACCTTCAGTATCATAATCTAAAAATGTTCTAACATCTAAGGTTCTACTAGAAATACCTGGAGCAAATCCAATAATACCACTAGCCTCCTCATAGTCTTTTACTTTCTTAGCGGTTCCATTCCTAGTTGAGAAGGTAACACTAGAAGCAACATCAATTTTACCCCACCTAGTTATCTCAAAAGTAGCAATCTGACCTTCCTGAACAATAATATCTTCTATTGAATATCTAATAATATTACCACCTGGATTCTCTTGTATACCACCAACAAATACAACATCTGTTCCATCAATCGTCTTACCCTCAGAAGCATCATCACAAGTATATTGAGTCCAATCAGCTTCAATATCCCCAAGAGCCCCATCCTCTAAAGAATTTAATAGATTATCTAAGAAATCCTCTCTCTTATCTGTTTGTCCTGTAGTACAAACCGCAGGTGTCTTAGCACAATCTGATGGTGGACCTTCACAACTAATACCGAGAAGCTTTAAAACAAAGTTAATAGCATTTCCAATCATATTCAATGGAGCAGCAATAGCACCAAGAATATCTTGTAATGGTCCTAAAATATTGCTCAATAGATCTGTCATTAATGATTGTATCTTACCAACAATACCATTAACAAACTTATCAACCTGACATGCTGTTTGCTTATACAAATTAAAGAGATAACCAAATATAATATCCTCTAAGAACTTAGCAAGACGATCACTAAGATCTGCCATCTTACAACCAAGTTCCTTCAATGCTTTATTAAAAAACTCAGTAACAGGAGTTAATGATAATCCATCAACTGCTGGTCTTAATATTGCTTTAGTTATAAGCTTAACTGCTTTCTTTATCTGTTCCAGAACAAATCCCTTTATCTTAGCAACAAAGGATCTTATAAGACGAATTGCTTTATTAACATACTTTCTTCCTATATCCATCGCATCATTTAATTTGCCACTCAATTGACCAACTACATAATCACCTAATTGTCCATCGTTATCCTGAATATCACGAAGCATTTCACCAAATAATCTGGTGAAAGTCTTTTTCATATCAGTTTCTTTACCACACTTATCTGCTACTTCAACACAAAATTGAATGCCACCAGGGTTAGCAGGTGTATTCTTACTATGAATAGATTTAACACCTTCATCAACACCAACAGACTCTTCCCTATCTGTACCATCACCAAGATGTCCAGTTTCAGTAATTGAAGGTTTGTTTTTGTCCTCAACTAACTGATCATATACTATCTTATTCTCTGGATTGAGAAAAGTAGTAAATGATTTACACCCAGACTCACTTGGTGATGGATCATCACTAACATCTTCACCATCAGAATTAGGATCTCTTCCTATACTACCAATAATAACAGGTTGTTGCTTATCAATATCCAAGAAGAAACCAACAACCCAAGCACCTGGCTCAAGTTGTGTAGTTACTGAAGTTGCTGCTCCTGTGATATGCGGTGCATGTACAGGCATCACAACTCTTGCCCAAGGGAGATCTTCAGACTTTACAGTATTACAATCTCTTGGGTGTATTCCAACAATCCTAACTTTCCATCTGTCTCCACCCTTTGCATCATCTGCCTTAACAGACTCAACCTGACCGATCCACCAATTGAATCCGTCAGAACCTATTTGATTTACTGGGTAAAGACTACTAGCTTCAGTCATCGTATACTAAACATTCAGGCTCATCTGGGTGCATCTCACAGAACAATTCAATAGCATTAGGATCGTGATGATCTCCTGCTACTATCTCGTCATGATGATGCTCTTCATAAACTTCTAATTCATGCAACTCTTCCTTGTAATGCCGCCTAGCAGCAGGGTTGAGTTGTGGATCCTCAAGGATCTCTTTATCTTTTTTAATATGTGCTTCTATTGATTCCATATAAGTTACCTATAGTACTTTGCTTTCTTTTTCTTTGATTCCATAGGAATCTCTGATCAAGTCTAACACAGTTAGTACCCTTCTTTGCTCAATGTCAAACTGATGGTTAAGATTCTTGATTAAATAGGTTCCACTATGTTCTGGATCCCACATATCTTCATCTCTCATCATTTCAGGAACTTGATTGGGTATTCTGATATCAACCTTATCACCAGCAAATAATTCTAGTTGTCCTTGTAAGGATATAGTTACTTGCTGATTAAACATTATACCAGCTCTTGAGAAGGATTGTGCAAGAAAATGCTTTTGATAGTCAGGGAAATCTGACTCATCTTTAGCAATTTTAGTGCCATTATACCATTTCTCATCATCAACCACTGTTGACATAATTCTAGTTGGGTATCGTGATAGTTTAGTTTGTCCTGCTGGCAATCTTGTTTGACTACCTAGGTGTATCATATCCTTCCACGTATCTGCTAGAGAATATATCGTTTCATCATACTTGCCAGTATTTATGTTGAAATAGCAAACTAGAGATGAATACGTTCCTTCCCTCATTTGCTTTATCATATCAATTTCCTGAGTAAAGACAATTTCATGTATTATATCAGGATCAACTTCAGTCTGACTATTATTACCAATATTATAAGTAAATTCTTTAACTGATGGCTTACCATCAAACTCATCTTCCTTAGTTGAACACAAGGAATCAAAAGATTTAAATACAAATCCCTTTCGTGTTTGATAAAAAAGATATCCAGCAGTACCACTAGCTTTAGAGGTTTCTCCCCTCACATCACTATTTTTGGTAAGTCCCTTTTCATCTGCTGTTATTGCTCCAGATCCACTAGATCCTTTAGATGGTGCAGTAGTTTTAGCAGAAATAGTCTTAGTCTGGATTGATCTAATAAGAGCAAATGGACTTTTCTTGGTTGGTATAACTTTAAAAGAAGTTGCTGAAGGTTCTGTATCTATTTTATTCTCAGGAACTCCTAAGTATTCTCCCAATATCTTAATTACAGCAGAAGAAGTTTCTCCATTAACTATTCTATTAACATGAAGTCCCTCATTAACAAGACCTTCTTCGGATATTAAAGCAAGAGTATATATTTGTTTCCTGTCCTGTCCTATCCTATTTCCAACAGCCCAAACACGAAATGTATATTCATATGGTAAATTGTCCTTTTCTACCTCAACAATAACTTTCTCCCATCCTGTAATAGGCATTGAGGAAACCAAATTCTCTGCATTATCAACAACAACCATCTCCCCACCGAATGCTGGTAACATAATATCTTCATGGTATTGAAAATGAGTAACCATTGACATAATGTTTGCATATGGTTTTTCATCATCACCTGCTCTGTATATTGAAATAGCTTTTAGCGAGAAACTATCGCCAAACGGTTCGTTATCTACTGTCATTGTACCACATAAGCCTTCTGATAGTATCTATCATGAGATGCCCTTGCCCTAGTTTCTAATGCCGATACATTTACCTTTTGACTTTGAGTCTGAACTGAATTGAGATTAACAGAAGAAGGTACTCCCTGTGATTCTGAAGAGCTTGATATCAATTCATCCTCCTCACTAAATCTTGATTCTGATTCAAGACGTAAGGACTTTCTCATATTAAGATCAGATGCATGAATCCCATTAGAAGTACCATTCAAATGTCCATCTAGTGTACCATCTGCTAGAGATGCTGGATTCATCAACTCATTAAGTATCAATCCAACAAAACCACCTTTTGCTGCACCCATTGATCTTATTGCATTAAGTGGTCTTTCAACTACTTGACGACCTAATGGTGTTGGTCCCGATTGGAATCCACCAGGATTAGCTTGACCAGTCAACATTTGTTTAACTGTACCGTAACCAGGCATACCCCTTAAAGGATTCCATATTCCTTTTCCTACTCCTTTAGTATACTGACGTTGACTCCAATCATTCTTGATAAGATCTCTCCATCCCATCGCTCCTTCCTTAGCAGTCCTACCACTATTCCACCAATTACTTATTGAATTTCTAGAATTGGTGATTGAATTGCTACCACCATATCCACGAGTCCCACCACCATATCCAGCAGTCTTGGTTCCACCACCAGTACCTCTTCTAGTTCCAATTTTTCCACCTCCTCCTCCACCAAAGCTAACAAAACTAAGAAGTTTTTGGAACCAATTCTTCTCTTCCTTCTTCTCACCTTGTTCTCCAGCTTCTATTTTTCTGTTCTCTCTATCAGTTTCAGTATTAATACCTTGTTCCAAAGATCCTGCAACTGCATTGGGAACACCAAATACATTAGCAAGATTCTTTGTTACTGCTGAAACCTGTGCAGCTGCATATTGAGGAACTGGTCCCATACTAGAAGCAGCTCTGCCCATGAAATTCATCATAAAGATACCCATAGTCTCAGGTACTAAAGACAAAGAATCTTGTAACTTTTCTACTGCTTCCTTAACTTCTGGACTATCAGAATATTTCTCCTGCCTTTCCTCGTAAATAGGTCCAACAGATGAAAGGTCACGAGATGCTACCTCCAATTTAGGTTGTGGCATCCAATTATTAATATTCTGAATTGGTGGTCTTGCATTCTGAGAAACTTGTAAATCCTTTCCATCTTTATGTTTAGCATTATCAATAGGAGTTATATCAATTCTTTCATTCTTATGTGCTAAAAGATTAATTGGTACACCACTATCAGGAACATTACTTGTTGTCACACCATGATAACCAGATTTGGCTTGTATATCTGGTTCCCAAGGATCAGGTAACATAGAATCAGAAGGATTTATATTTTTACGGTCATTTACCTCCTCCATCTCATTCTGCTGCCTTACATCACCTGCATTCTCATTCAATCCTACAAATGAATTTGGTAAATCACCTTCTACTTGCTGTGCTAAGTCCTCTGCTTTAGCAGCAACCTTAGCATCTGATATTTCTTCCTTTTTAATTGCATTTTGCTCTCTCAAAGCAGCAATAATAGCATCAAGTTTATGCTCTACAGTATCTCCAGTCTCTTCCAGCATCTTGTGTGTGCCAGCAAGACTATCCTTTGCCGCAATTACAACCTCTTCAGTATCACCAACCTTTCTAGTAATCTCAGCAAGAGAAGTCTGTAATGATAATGCTAAAGCAGCTAAGAAATTACCTAACTTCTCATCCTTAACCTTTACTGCTTCCTGCTTTTCAGTTGTATTAGTAACTCGTTTCTTTACTGCTTCTTGTAATGGTGCAGCTTGTGGTGAAGCATTCTTACCGTAAGTTAAAGGTATCTGGTGTTTTAATGAAGCTCCAACAGATACTTCAGGAAAAGGTTGTCCTGCCAACCTATTCATTAAATAACGACTGGTTGGCTTTGGTGTGTCTATTGGACTAGCAAATGGTCTAGATTGACCTCTAGCAAAATAACTAAAATCATTCTTATCATACTGAGGCATTTGCCTCTGAAATCTTCTAGGAAGTCCAGCAGTCATCTGCATTTGCAATGCTCTACTGAAAAATTCACCTGGACGCAACTTAGGATCAAAAGGATGCAACTCATCTCCCTGTTGTGCTGCAAACATCTGTGCCTGTCTTTTAGCCTCAGAAGCAGTATTACTAGCTTTATAAAGTTGTCCTGCTATTACAGAACCCAAATCACCAGAATATGTCTTAGTATATGTTGCCATTTAACCTGCCAATCTCTTTATATGAAGATCCTCACCAGTTTCTCCCATAGAACCATAATCAGAACCAGTAGGTATATTAGGAGAACTTGATGTTTCTATTGTTTGTGTAATATAAACAATAGAAGTCTTACCTTTAGAAGAAGATTTCTTCATATCATTCATAGAAGAACTACCTGATTGCACAACTGATGATTTATTATTAGGTACTGGACTAATATTACTACTTATATTATCAGGAACAGGTGGTAATGGTGGTGGTGTACCAAGACTATTACTTATTTCCTTAGTTGGGGTCTCCTTCTGCTCTGGTTCTTCTGGTTTTAACTTATCTAAAAGACCATGTGGTGTTGATCCATTTCCACTCTGAACTAACTTTGCTATGGTAACCCAATTACGATATGGGTTGAGCACTATCTGGTTCAAAGAAATCAACACTAGTATGCCATCCAGACATGTTACCAGCATTTTTAGGTTGCATCTGAGGTACGCCAGGTACATCAACACTTACAAATCCAACTTTTCCTAATAACTGTCCTGCTGCTACTGATTGGTTTTCTCTAACATTAATTCCACCATCAGGGAAGTGTGAGTACAGGGAATCAAAAAACTTACCATTACTAGGATCCTTACTTCTAACTATTACAACATTACCATATCTCTCACCATATTTTCTATTCACTTCAACAACTACACCTGGAAATAAATTATAATTGTTCTTATAATCACGGAAACTAAAGTCAACTCCCGATTCACCAGACTTATCTATACCCTGCATACTCCAAAACTCTATTGTTGAACGCTTCCCTCCTAGTATTTTTTCTGAAGGGATAACTGGATCTCCTCCTGTACCTTTATTTGTCTTATTATCACCATTCTTATTGCCATCATCTTTTTTTTCTGCTGTATATTCTGACTTATCTTGTATACCAGGCAATTTCAATCTATCAGAGAAACTAGTAGCAGAAACAGTAGTTACATTATTAGTTCCACCACCCATATTATTAACATAAGATATTTCCTGAGGAACATCTATACCTTTACGAAGAATAGCCGAAGTTGCATCTGTTTTCATTCCCATAGCATTAGCAACACCAAGTAAAGAACCACCAATTAAAGATACTGTTGTAAGTATAGGATCAACAACAGTAGATATTGCACTACTCTGTGATTGAATTAATTCTGTTCCATGTACATTACCACTACTAGCACCTTTAGTACCAACATCAAAGTCCTTCTGTTTATTATTTGAAATTGCTCTTTCAATATCTCTTGTCAACAACATAGCATCTATACCATATGAGGCAGCAGTTCCTTTACCAGGAATAGTAGAAAGAATTGAAGATGTGAGTTCAGCACCTGCTCCCACCCAATCTCCCCTTAAAGCTCTTTCACCACCAAACCATGCTCCAAGTAATAAACTGACAATTGGTATCTTACCAACAGTTGCCTTCATACCAAGTCTCTTAGAACCAGTACCAAAAACTTGTTGACCTATTTCTTTTGCTACTACTCTTTCAGTAGTCTCTTTAACACCTGTCTTAACTACTTGATTAGTTGCTTGTTTTTTTAAAAATCTGTCTGTTATATGACTAAGTGCAGTCTTATAAACTTGCCTACTAGCCGCTTTTACAGAGTATTTTTGCCAATACTTAGCAGGGTTTAATCTACGTGCAATTTTATAAGCATTCCTAAGTCTCCTATTACTAAGAATAACCCTTCTGTAAAGCATACGTTTTAATGGTTGAAGAATCCTACGAGTAGCTACTCCCCACAATAACTGTCCCAAAAAACCACCAAAACTACTTGGTAATCCTATCCTCTTAGCAAACTGCCTTCCTTTTCCAGATTGCTTAATTCTCTCTAACTTTAACTCTTCATCTTTTACTTTTTCATCCTCTATCTCTTCTTCTCTTAGTTTATTCTGAACACCATATAGTTCCAATATCTGATCAAACTTATCCTCTAAAAGTTGATTTTGATTTACAATCAACTTTTGAGTGTCTGCAATACCACCAGCAACAACAGATACCCTACCAGCAAGTTTATCTACCTTATCCTCTGTCCTTACTATTTTACTATCAATACCTACACCAAAAATATTAGATACCTTCTCCCTAAGACTTGGATCCTTAACTTCTATTGAATTAGGATCATTATTACGCTTTAATTCTTTCGCTGCTTCTTTTACTATAGGATCTGCATCACTCTCATCTATAATTCTGTCATCATCCCACTCCTTTACCTTGTCCCAAAGCTTACCAGCTATGAAACTACCTAAATCACCACGATATGTTTTAGTGTAAGATGCCACTATTTACGTTTTGCTTGTTCTTGTTTTTGTTTGAGTTCTTCAAGATATTGCATTAGGAAGGTAGTATAAACCTCTCGTTCCCAAGGTAACATATTCTCAACTTCACTCAAACTGTATTTATGGTACTGCATCAAAGCAAAGTTCATTCTAAAATACCCTTCCAGATTATTCTGGAAGAGTGCTATACGAAAAAACTCTGTAGACCCTCAATGGTATACTCAGAATCCTTTCCAGTATTAGGATTTATTACCGTAAAGGTATGACTCAACTTAGGGCAAGTTTCATAGAACTTTTGAATTTTCTCAAATTGCTTAGTAGTCAAACTATCAACAAATGTGCGGAATTCCTTCTTAGTTGTTGTTGAAGAATCATAGACTTCATCTTCATCAAAGATCTGTTCTATTGAATCTGCAATAAAATCATAGACTTCATCTGTCTTCATCTCCCTCTGCAAAAACTCCCTTTCAACAAATTGTTGCATACTTGGATATTTCATAATAATACCAGTTTTATCATCAAACATGATTTGCTTATTATGTCCTTCTGGCTTAAAGACATTAATATCATCAATACTAACCTTTGCTTCTACCTGAGTCTCATTGTCATCAAGACAAGTAACATTAAGACTAATGACTTCCCCAATAGATGCTGCTCTAATCTTTAAAAAGATATATTCAAGATCAAAACTAGGTAGTTGATCTACCTTAATTCGTGAAATAACGCAATTTTTCAATAAATCCTTAACTGCGTTAGTTACCTGTTTTTCGTCTTCTGACTCAAGTGCCAATAATAGCACTTTTTCCTCTTTTACAAGAAATGGGCGATATTTAACAGTTTTGCCTGTAGAGGGTAATTCAAGTTCATACGTAGGATACCCAATTTTCGGTAATGCCATAAAAATGATTTCAAGTCGTATATTTATATATGCGACTTTTTTGACGAAAAATATGCCGAGTAAATTTTTCCGAATTTATGGAATCAAGAAATCGGATTTCCTACAGTATTAGCGTACTGATGATCGTTACC
>Ga0105189_1000075_pt1 | contig 8561 bp, 9 predicted proteins | sample Virmet3438_5245_FD_90058 | JGI IMG/M metagenome (GOLD analysis project Ga0105189, IMG submission 90058) | Marine viral communities from the Southern Atlantic ocean transect to study dissolved organic matter and carbon cycling - metaG 3438_5245 | ecosystem: Environmental > Aquatic > Marine >...
CAACAATAGCAGGTGTAGGAACAGGTGGTATCGTAGCAGTTATATTAAAAAAGATTCCAAATGAAAAGATTTGTGCAGTCGTAGAAACAACATTCTATGGACTAGGTAGAACTTGCACTCTAGGTCTAGCAAAGTGGAGTTGGAGCAAAGGTGTTTGGGAGAAAACATTAGAGCCTTATGTTGTAGATGCAATAGATAACATCTTTGGATCTATGGTAAGAGGAATGATTAAAGGATTGAAGTCAGATAATGATTAATATTTTCGGTGCAATAAAGACAGTAGCTACGATTGGTAAGACAATAGCTGATGTCAAAAAAGAGATTAAGAAAACAAAGAACGCACTTAAAAACGACATACAACCACTTCAAACGTATGTTAATGAGCCTAATGAAAACAATGTTGAAATAGGCAAACTCAAAGACGAAATAATATTCTTAAAGAATGAATTAAAAAAGCAAAATACTACAATAAAAAAGCTAAAACCAAACAAGAAGAAAGCTGACAAGAAGTGGTATGATGAATAGCATAATAGCTATATAGGAGAACAATGAGCTTAACAGGTAAAACATTAAAAGGTTCTTATAAAGACATATTGCAAATGGACAACTCGAATAGTGGTGTTGATACGACTACAAGAGTTATTAAAGATGGAGAAGGAACAAGTTCAGCGTTAAGATTGTCAGACGATGAGGTATTAATTCAACCACAGAATGATGATACAAGTGCAGCTTTTAGTGTATTGAAACAAGGCTCTACTGAACTATTTAAAGTTGATGGTGCAAACAGCAAGGTTTTAGCGTTAGAAAATTATGTTAATACGCAATATGCACACTTTGGAATTGCAAACGATGTGTCTGATGCGTGGTTAGCAGACAACCACCACCCAATCCCATTTGGAACAACAATGGGTGCTGTAGCAAACGATCAAACTACATTTGGAACATCTACTGATCCTGCAACTTCATTCACGACAGCTAATAGTAGTGATGAAAGAGCAAGTGATATTATTCGATATTGTTGGTATGTATTCGATGCAATAAATATAGATGGCGTTGTAGCTTTAGAAGGAGCAGATGCAGCTACTGGAGATACTACTCGTATGCACCTTATGTCTTATGATATTACATCAGGTTCTACTTCATGCTTAACAAATGGAACACTTTTAGCACATAATAGCGATGTGACCAATGCAGGTTCAGAACAAGCATACAAGACAAGTTTCACAGTTGATAGTGCAACAGTAGCAGCAGGAAAAGTTATCTTAGCATTTTTTAGGTCAGATAGTGTTAATTCTGACTATTCATTAAATATCACAGTTAAATATCATTTAACATAGGAGCAAATTATGCCTTACATAGCAAGACCATCTTCAGGTGGAACACCTACAAGAAGAAAAGGAAGAAGAAAAACAAGACCTTTATCTACAATAACAAAATCTATTGGATATTCAGCAACAGTAAATGACACTTTACTTGAAATAACAAAAGCTATAAGTGCAACTGAATCAACTTCAGCAGATATTTCTCATGTAACAGTAACAAACACAGGAAGTGTTCCTGCTCTAGCTGTTTTTGCATACAATAGATGGACAGATGAGGACACAGTAGGAGCTGTTTCTTATTTGCATTTTTTATTAAGTGCAGGAGAGAATGTTTCACTACCTGCTCAAAGAGCTATAATGACAGATGATTCTGATATGTATGAAGGTGATGTAGTTACAGCCACAGCACCCAACTCAAATGAATACACAGATTCAGGTGACAATGTTGCAAGTGGAGAGCTAAACAACACCACAGATCCAGTTGTGTTTGAATTAGACAATGGACATGAGCAATATAGAGTAGGCGACCTAATAAGATGTGAGAATGAGATTCTAAGAGTAGAAGGAACTTATGATGACAATCCAACAGCTTCAACAGTAGCAGATAATCATATAGTTGTGTCAAGAGGTTGGAATGGATCAACAAATGCAGCACATAGTGGAACACCTGATATAAGATTCCCATTTTTTAATGCTCATCATGACTACGACAAATACAGCGTTGCACAAAGTGACGATCAGGGAAGATGGTCAGCAACTAACTTTTATGGATATGGTAGAGCATCAACATATTTAAGTGGTATTCAAGCAGGTTCAGTAGCTATCCAGTTTTATAGTCAAGGTTATCAGAAACTTGGATTGTCTGATATTACAAATAATACAGAATCAGGTTTAACAGCTTCAACAGCATACGAGTTTGACATCACAGTAGATGGTGGAACAACATTCAGCAACCTATCATTTACAGTAGATTCAAGTAATACAAAATTTGGTGGCTCTAATGGAATCGTTGCAAAGATTCAAGATGCACTAGACACTCAATACTATACATCAGGAAATCTTTTCCAAAAGAGAGTGACTTGCACAATAGAGGGTGGCGATATAGTGTTTCGGTCAGGAAGTAAGTTATCAACATCGGCAATATCACTTGGCGTAGGTTCAAGTTTAGCTGCTGAGTTCTTTGGAACAGGTAGAATCCCTGCTGCTAGTGATATTATGGCTGCTGTAGATGCAAGATTAGAAACAGAAACAACTTATGATCCAATTACATACTCGACAACATACAAAGATATATTCATTAGAGATGATGGACTAGGAAACTTAATATATCAAGGTAGGGTGGTTGGAAGCATTAACTATGAAACAGGTGGACATTCTTGGGCGATACCATCATGTCCAAATGCAGAGTTTGTTGTGAGTGCATTATACAACTCTCCTCTTTCAGGTAAACAAGATGCGAGAGAATCAGCAAAGATCAATTCACTCATCGCAGTATATGGAAACACTCCACAACAGAAGGGTAATGCTACATTAAAAGTAGACACATACTAGGAGAAATAAATGGCGACAGATTTTAAATATGCAGCACAAAGCGATTTGCAAAGATATGTAGGCGATGTTGTTGCAGATGCAGATAGTAAGCGACAAGTTTATGGTTGGAAAGATACAGATACAACACATCAATATCAAGCATTTGACACAGGTTATATCAGTCAATTATATTTTGATGGTATAGAAGGAACTTCAGTAGGAGATTCACCTAATGCTAACTATGAATATAATTATTCTTCAAGCACAGATTCTGTTCAGGTATTTATAAATACAGCAAATCCCAATGATTTAGTCGTAGAAGCAGGTTTTGATAACGCTACTTATTATGACCAAATGCTTGTAGATGCTTCATTAGAGCTAAATAATTTGCTAGATGGTAGATATGCTACCCCACTACCAAAAGTTACCCAAATAGACCAAAATACAGCTTCTAGTAGCCAAGCTAAAGAATATGATGCAATAGTTATTAAGATGACTTGCTATATTTGTGCTTCAAATGTGTTAAGAGCAAATGGTGAGATTGAACAAGCAGATTATTATTATGCACAAGTAACAAATGCAGAGCGAACTGGAATGGTTGATAGATTAAATGCAGGAGAGTTCAAGCTATCTTATGAAGTAGATGCAAAAGATAGACAAGGTGCAATTAATAATAAAGCTGTTTCAGGTAGTATGGATATAGTCGAAACAGCAGGTGCTTATGTAGGCGAGAAATATGACCTCTTGAAAATAGAAGCGACAGTAACTGGTGCTTATGGTGTGGGAAAAGTAAAAGTGCATTATTATGGTAACGATAAGATTTGGGGATCTGAATCTGATGAAGAACTTGTTACTGGTGGACTTCAATCATTATCAGGTCTAGGTGGACTTCTTGTAAGATTTCAAGGAGCATCAATTACAGATGGAGATACTTGGGAGATAGAGGTGTCTAGTGCAGATAGAAAGATAACAAATGCACAATCATCAGCAATAGAATTAACTAGAAAAGGGTATTCTTACTAATGGCTGTTACTTATGATGAGATATCGTATAAGTATATTGAGAAGGGTTTAAAAACCATTGTTAATGATGAATTTAAAAATGTATATGTGTCGCCAATATTTACAATGCGAGGAACAGAATGTATTAGAATTATGGTTGAATCTAGTAGTAACGAGCAGACCACTAATGCTTTTGAAAGAAGGGTGTTTAATGTGATCCTGCGATACTATCAAAAAGGCGACCAACGTAGTGAAAAAACATACGAAGGAATGAGAAGAAAAGCAGATCGATTAAGAAAGCACTTAATAGACAACCAAACTGCAAACTCATCAACAGCTAAATGGGTAGCTTTAGACATCGATACTATAAATTTTAATGTATTAGACGAAGAAAACGAAGAAATAGACAATTTAAATATAACCGAGTATCTGTTGTCAGTTACTCATCATAATCCATTATAAGGAGTAAAAGATGGCTCAATCACAAATATACAATCCAAGCTCAAATGTATCAGTTTGGATACAAAACGAAGCTATAGTAGGCACAGAGCCTGACGATGCAGCTTTGACACGACTTCAAGCAATATCATTCACGATTCCTGAAGCATCTGTTCCACTTGAATTTTCATCACCTAGAAGTGGTCAGTTTACAACAACAGCATCACAAGGAAGGCACTCAGAGGGAACTAAATTATGGACATTTGAAACAACTCTAAGAGGAACACCTTTTTCTGTGTTATTAGCTTGTGAAGCAGTATTTGAACAAGGAACATCAACAGCAGAGCTAGACAATGATTATATATTCCCCACAACAGGCTACACAGTAGCAACAGGTTCAGGTGCTAAAACATTTGATATTAGATTTGTTAATGGTGGAACAAAAGCAGCAGCAGAAACTATAGAATGTGGTGGGTGCGTTGGAACTGGCTTTACACTATCTGAGGATATAGGTTCTGAAGCAGGAGAGCTTGTGGTAACAATACAATGGGCAACAGGATTCATGCCTGTTCATTCAGCAACAGATATTTCATCTCCTGCATACGATGAGCAAGTTCCGAAGAATATAAGAAATCTTGCACTAACAACAGCAGAACTTGGAAGTGGGAATGATTTAGTTGTTCAGTCGTGGGATTTAAATGTATCAAGAACAATAGAGCGAGTTCATTATGCAGACATCACTTCAGGAACGTTTGCTCCATTTGGCTATGCTATGACTGGTGGTTTTGAGATTACAGGTTCATTGACAGTAATACGAAACGAAACTATACACGACATTCTTGCTAGTTTTTACAATAGCACAGCTCTTGATATGAAACTTGCTGAAACAACAGCTAGTGAATTTACGATAGATATGGATAAGGTTTTGCTAGGAGAATCTACTATTGACAATGGTGGTTCAATACTAACACAAACAATTCCATTCACAGCAGTAGCAGATGAAGATATTGGTGGCTCTAACGAGCAGGTGTTAGGAATAACAATCACAACATAATATGAAAACATCAATAACAGGCGAATCTAAAAACAAAATAGAATTTGAAGTCAAAGAGCTTAATCTTGATGATCGAGGACTATTTAACAATTCATACCATAGGGCAGAGCTATCAGATCCATTAGATTGGACAGCGTTTGCTAAATGTTGTTTAATAGCTACTGAGTATGATGAGGTCACGTTAAATGAATTGACGGACATAGAAATCATCTTAATTGCTAAAGAATGTTACTTGGTTGTGAATAAAAAAAAATTGAAGAAATAATTCTTCGATTAAATGTGCAGATTTCATTAAATGGTTTACAGAAGAAACACAGCTTACCAAGTGAATTTCCTTATGAAGCGATAAATCCAATGACTGCACAAAGAGCGATGTTTAATAAGATTGAAGATGTTTATTCTTTGCTTGTTGAATGTTATGATAAGTGCATAAATAAAGGGTTTAATCGTTTGGGAGAAGCATTATATAGCCAATTACTTTACATAGCAAATGATACATTGTTGCTAGATACTAAAATGCAGAATCTTATAAGAAAGTATCAGTTTTGTAAGCAGTTTAATTGTCCACCTTACCCATCTCTACAAGAAACACCTGCTAATATAGTTGAATCATTTATGGTTATTGATGAAGAAATAACAAATTTTAACACTAAGGAAAAGAATGGCTAACAAAACAACATATGAAATAATCGCTAAAACCAAAGGCTTTAAAAATTCTGAAAAGCAAGTTAAGGGATTAAATGGAGCGTTGGGTGGTCTTGCTAAGAAAGCAATAGGTGTTGCAGGAGCATACTTTGGAACTAAAATGTTGCTTGATGGAGTCAGGTCATCTATAGATGCGTTTGGTGAGCAAGAATTAGCAGAGAAAAAACTAGAACAGGCTTTAGGAAAAACATCAGTTGCGTTGCTAAATCAGGCTTCTGCTTTACAAAAGGTTTCTATACATGGTGACGAAGCAATAATTGCACAACAAGCGTTTCTCGCTTCACTTGACATGAGCGAAAAGCAAATAAAAGATATACTTCCTGTTGCAGCAGATTTAGCAGCAGCTACTGGAATGACACTTGAATCTGCAGTTAGAAACACAGCAAAAACATTTAGTGGATTAGCAGGAGAGCTTGGAGAACTTGTTCCACAATTAAGAGAACTAACAGCAGAGGAAATGAAAGCAGGAGATGCTGTTAAGGTTATGGCTGAACTATTTGGAGGAGCAGCATCAGCAGAAGCAGAAACCTTTACAGGTAAGGTAACAAGGGTTAAAAACGTGCTTGGGGATATGGCTGAAGATATAGGATCTAAAATTGCACCTACAATGGGTAGGTTAGCAGATATGTTTTTAGATACATTTGAAAACAGCGAAAAAGCACTAAGAATTTTAAACACAATAAGAGATGATGGAATAGCTATGGTAGAAGACCAAAATTTTTTCCTTGCAGCTCAGGTAATACAACTTGATAATTTAGATGTGAAAATGACAAAACACATTTTTAATCTAGAAAAAGTAAATATGGAAACATTGAAATTTAATGAGATTACAGGTATGCAACGAGCAGCAATTCTGCAACTAGATAAAGCAGATTTAACATCAATTTATGCAGGAGCAGTAAAAGATATAGGAACAGCAACAAAAGCAGGTGCAAAAACAATGAAAATATTAACAATCGCACAGGCTATAGCAGATACATACGCAGGAGCAAACAAAGCACTTGCACAAGGTGGAATGTTTGGAACAGCTTCAGCAGTAGCTATTACAGCAGCAGGTTTAGCTAATGTCCAACAAATTAATCAAGCATACAATCAACAAAATGCTCAATATGGATTTGAAGGTGTCGTTACAGAACCAACGCAGTTCACAGTAGGTGAGGGTGGTGCGAATGAATATGTTTCAGTAACACCTCTTGAAGGCGTAAACAATGCAGGTGGATCAGGTGTAACAGTTAATGTTACAGGAAATGTTATGAGCGAACAATTCGTAGAAGAAGAACTAGCAGAGCGAATCGCTGAAGCAGTTAGACGAGGTGTTGATTTCGGAATGTCATGATAACGATTAAAGATAAAATAAAAAACGATTTAAAAGCACCAGTTACAGATGTCCAATATTTACTTGTAATTGATGAAAAAATATACATAGCAACTCGCAAACAAATGTTCGGTGTAGATGAAAATGCACAATACTATGAAGATAGAGATCTTAAAATATCTCGTATTGGCGAGAAAATAGACCTAAAAACGAATAAAATACAATTATCGAGTGTAAGTATCACTTTATCAAATTATCCTGTTTCAGCAGGTATTTGGAAGGGTGGGGATAGAATATCAAACTTTACAAACACAGTTAAGATTGGAGCTAAAATTGATATTTACTTAAAAACTCAGAGTTGTGACAGGTTAAGTGATTGTATGCAAATCGCAAAAGTAAAAATAACAAGGTTGGATTACGATGAGAGTAAGGTGAAAATAACAGCAGATGACATTGGATTAGATTCTTTTTACAAGCAACTTCCAAATCCAAATTATGTTTTAAACATGGAAGAAAACACTTTTCCAAATTATAACTTAAAGCCAATCCCTATTTTATATGGACATTTAGAATCAGCACCATCGGTTGTTCGTGTAAAAGATATGCACTCTGAATCCTATAACAAAGAAAACAATATAGAACTTTTATTTGACACAGCAGAGGTTGATTCCAACATTGACATAGATGGTGCAAAGCAAATGCAATTAGCTAGTCCACTAAATGGTTCTTATAAATTAAGAACAAATTTAGTCAATAATGATGTGGTTCAAATAAAGATAGGCGATTCGCTTTGCTCTGTTAGTTGCTTTCCTTATTTAACTACAAGACCTGAAATAAAAGGCAAGTGGGGATATAGTCAGTTTAGAAGCACTTATCCCTCTAAAATAATACTAAGAACAAACACAGGAACTAATGAAACATTATTAACCAATGGAGCGTTGTGGGTTCACACTAACTCAAAACCTATTGGAAATAGAGCATATAAGATACAATCATTTTATAGTAACCAATCGGAATCTACTCAAAAAATATTTTCTGTATGGAAATCACAAATAGCAGGAAGCACAATGTCAGGAAATTTAACTTCCATTTTTGAGAATCTTCACACCGAAAAGTATACAGGAACGAATTATACTCAATATACAGGAGAAGCATTAGAATTTTGGAGTGAAGATATTGTAAATCAACATATAATG
>Ga0105189_1000079_pt1 | contig 8438 bp, 10 predicted proteins | sample Virmet3438_5245_FD_90058 | JGI IMG/M metagenome (GOLD analysis project Ga0105189, IMG submission 90058) | Marine viral communities from the Southern Atlantic ocean transect to study dissolved organic matter and carbon cycling - metaG 3438_5245 | ecosystem: Environmental > Aquatic > Marine >...
CACTAACTATCAATCGATCGTCTGGACTGACGGAACCGGGTCTACGGTTTCGGCACTATATCCAGACGTGGTGACGCTTGATGACCAGACCATCGTTATCGCCTACCACAAGCAAACGTCTTCGGCGCACCAGCTTGTGGTGCAGACCATGTCCCCATCGTCCAATACGTTTGGAACCGCTGTCGTCGTTTACTCTCAAACAAGCGCCCCAGCCGCCGCCATAGGAGGTAGCTATTGGCCCTGCCTCCTGAAGCTGCCTGGAAACAGATTGATTCTGTACTATCAAGCGATAGAAAGCGGAAACGGGCTCATCAGGGCATATGAGAGCACTGATAGCGGCGCTTCTTGGTCGCTTGCTTCCCCGTCTGTGCTCGACGCCCCCATACCGGTCAGCACTACTGCCGGAGCCGGCAGAACCGACTACCACATGTATGGGCTGCGAGCAATGTACGGTGGCGGCCAAGTATTGCTGATGGTCAACACATTCTCAAACAACACTGACAACACAAACCGAGGACTATACACCCAATACGCATCGGACAGTGCTGGGCTGACGTTCAGCCAGGTAGAGGTAGGACCATATACCACTGGCACCTCGACCACCATCGCTGAAGATATGTCTACGTTCGATATCGTGTATCAGGGCGGAGCTTTTCTGATAACGAGTTCTGACTCCAGAACTGGTGGTGGATATAGGATTTCAATATCAAAAATTGGTTCTGCGTTTCAAAAGATCATTTCTGCATCAACGTCTCAAAGTGAGCTTCTAAACTTTGGAACCCTTGGTGGGGGAACTGACTCTCGTGGAATTGCTTCATGCGTCTCTGATAACGGGACAATATACATTCATGCTTGCGGAATAGATGATGCTTCCGATGCGTATGGGTGTGTTTTTGTCTCCATGGACGATGGGGACACCATAGTAGATCTTGGAAAGTCAGGAATTATTCCAAATAGTGGTACAAAATTTGGCCCAAAAGGTCTGTGGTTCAATGCTGGAGCCGTGGGAACAACGATTCCAAATCGGATCCAGACATCTTTTGCACGCGGAAGGGTTGTGATGCTCTGCAATCACACCGCTGACCCCGGAAACGAAGATAATAGTCTTACATTCATTGCTCTTGGTGGAAGCTCCACGGTCACCATGCCGCTTGTTGACGGGTACTACAACAACGAGGGCATGGGTGGCTTTAGCGAAACGTGGCTTCCATTTGATTTGCCCGGAGACACCGGAACATGGACCGCAGCCACTTCTGGAGTAGCGTCACAGTCTTTGTCAAGCGGAAGACTGGCCCTTAGTTCTGCCGCCGGTGATATGGTAAAGTACAGTTCTGATCTTACCTCTGCCGTCTACAATTATGGATACATTGTAAGGGCGTCTCTGATTTGCGAAAGCGGAGATCTGGCGTACAACGCTGTTCAAATACGCCTTCGTCTTGCAGACGGTACTGACGATTACGATGTTTCGGTCAGATTCAGCGCTGCTGGATTCCGGGTATACGACAACAACGGAAGCAGTCAGGTTGGATCCGATGTGGGTCTAACTATGACCAATGAGCATGAATTTATAATTGCAATGCTGGGCGGCTCTACAGGGAATAGTGACGGCAAAATACAGGTTTGGTATCGTCCCAAAAACTCTTCATCAGACCGTAGTTGGGTCAAGTCTACTAGTGGATCTGCACTGACGGTTGTTACGTCTCCATCAGCAGACTCTTCGTCCAACATCTCTTGGGGGCATTCTAGTTCGTCCTCGCTTGTTGGAGCAATGACAAGCAAGTGGACTGAGTTTCATGTTTGTCGTGGCGATTCTGCGGGCAGCGACAACATTGTTTCGCAAACAAACCCAGGAGGCCTGTGGGCCAAGCCTTACGCGCCATCCGGTTACCGTGCATACGTCAATGGTGGCACATTCATTACGGCACACGATGGCCCGGCAAGACTTAGTGACGAGTACAACATCGACACTCGGTATGGCTATGCGGTAGATCGAATCTTCTTCAGCGAAAACCAAACCCCAAGAGTCAAGTGGCGCTCCACCAATGTCACCGAGAACACCATAGCGTTGGCTCTGGACAACACGCTGCTTGGTGCTGACGACTCCAAGATGGGCAATGATGTCATTGCGCTTACCTTGCTGGGGATAAATTGGAAAACTGGAGTATTGCAGGGGTACGACAGCGGTTCCACGAGTTGGCAAACCATTGCGAATATCGATTCCGCGTCTGGGTTGGGATCATTGGACTGGTCCCGTGACGGAAACACGGTGAGCCCGGGGTCCAGCGCTGCAAGCACAATATTTCTTCACACCAACGAGTTCGAGGGCGGGACTTTTGGCCTTCAGGACGGGTCTGGAACCAACCTTCGAAGGATTAAGACCAACACTTCCGGTGAGTGGGACGGAACCGCCGCAACAACCACAAAGACCCCCCAAATCATGCTGGAGGGCGTTGCTGGCTCTGACAGGTCTTCGGGTGTCCTTGGCTACATCATGGCTCCCAACGTAACCGTCGTGGCAAAGTTGAACGGAAGCAAGTACGCGGGGTATCGGATTAAGATCGACGCCCAGTCCACGGTTGATGGCTATTTCACAGTGGGTACTGCCATACTTGGTTGGGTAGAGGCGTTTGGCCGACAATACTCTCGTGGAAGAATCATCGAGACTACCGCCAACACGAGCGTTGTGGCGAGAACGGACGGAACCAGCACATCGACGAACTTTGGGCCTTCTCAGCGAAGGGTTCAGTTTGCTTGGACTGACGGTGTAGATGTTTCCAGTGTTCAGGGAAGTACTCCAGATCCGGACTACATCAAAGGTCACTCTGCTGGTGGTGCATTGCCGATTGCTACGCCCGGTGAGACGCCCTACCAGATAGAAGGCCTCGTCAATATGTTGGATGGTCCGGACAAGGCGGTGGTGTATCTTCCAAGCATAAACAAAGGGGCCAACCCGGTAGTTTTGAACCGAAGACACCAGTTCGTGGCGGGCAGAATAGAATCTCCAGCCAGACTGGAGAACGTGGTAGGAGATGAGGACGTAGATCCGGGCGAAGTGTTTCGCGTGGCCACCGTTAACATTAGAGAGATTGTCTGATGCACAAACGGCTCCCATCTGCGAGCAGCGCAAAGTTGCTCTGGCTTCTTGACCTTACGTTCGCGGGAAAGGTGTTTCGATTTAGCTCCGAGCCTCTTGATCTCTCCAAGGACGACGGATCAATCATTAGCTACATGGGTGGCCTTGATGATCCTGGGTACACCGAAAGCTTGGACAGGTTCTCGCACTCCATAGATCAACAAGTCATAAGCTTAGAATTGGACATGGGTGTCGATGTAGCTCAGTTAATACAGAAGGGGCACACTTTTGGTGGAAACAGCGCAGAGCTATCTTGCGTACTGGTTCAGAATGGGGTCATTCAACAGACATACGAGGGGCGTCTTGTCGCCTTGGTTGGCAATGTAAGCGAGCCCCAGTATGGGTTTCCAGATCAGCCAAGCGGATACATTACTTGCAGCATAGAAAGCACGGTTGCCGAAGACGGTGGACAGTTCCTTCCGGCATCTGCGTGCATATCCGTAGACACGTTTCCAGATGTCGCCACTGCCGGCAAAGAAGTTCATGAGGGAAAGCCCTACCCCTTGGTGTTCGGCACTCCGGGCGTGTACAAGAACAGCGCGGGAACAGACAAGAAAACCAGCGGTAGTCCGGCCTATATTGTCGATATCAACACCAGCACCGAGAAGGCGACTAAACTGCTGATAGCTGGACATCACGTAAATGCCGCAACAGTAACGGTGTTCGATAGTAAGTCACAAGCTTCTTTTACTGTGACCAATACGACAGATGCGCTTGGCCAACAGGTCGCCACCGTTGCGATCAGTGGCACAACGATTGACCGGACAGAACGAGAGTTCTGGATTGGATGGAATGATGGTGGGGGAATCAAGAACCCACAAAGCACGAGCGAAGAACTTACCGGTCTTGGGGACGTTGTTCGGTGGGCGTTGCGGTACTCCACCCTTGATGCTGACAGCGGGTCGTTTGCTGCGTCTTCTGACTTTCTTAACCGGTTTAAGCTGGATGGATATATTTCGGATCCGACCACTACCGTTTGGGAGTGGGTTTCGAGCATATCGAAGATGTTCCCAGTGACGATCCGAAGGGGTCCGGATGGGGTCTATCCAATTATCCATGATGTTCGGGCTTCACCCGACTCTGGGCTAAAGATCACTACATCTCCTGAGTTCCAACAACTCAGCCTTGTTCAAGTAGAGGGAAAGCTGGAAAACATATTCAACAGCATCCGCATCGGGTATGCCATGAGAGCAAAAGAGGGAAGCCCGAAGAGATACGCTGTCATTGGAACCAAGGCGACCGGAGATCCTTCGAGTTTCAGCACTACGACCACAAAGCAGAGCATCAGCAGATACGGTGTTCGATACCGCTCTTTTGATAGTGCCTACATCTACGACAGGTCTACGGCACAGAAAGTCATAAGGTACATGGCCGACATCGAAGCTCTTCCGTCTCGCACTGTGGATTACCGGGCCGCGCCCCGATTTGCATCGATAAGCCTTGGCGACATCATCACACTTACGGACTCATCGCTGTACTTTACAGATCAGGCATGTATAGTTACCGGGAAGACATGGGATACCGATAGTTGGATATTCACCCTTTTGATCGACACGATTCCCGATCGAGACGATCGCACATTCTGATACACTTGAAATACTCCACCCGACTGACTGACTGACGGAGACAACATGGCCAATACTGTTACGCGAAAAGGCAACGAGATCCTCGTAACCATCACCGAGACGGGCGCAGGAAGCGGCACAGAGGAAACGATTACGCTTGGGGTTCAAAAGTTCCGGGTGTTTCGTCAACTGTGCCAACTGACTTCCGGTAGCGGCTCGACGGTCGACCCCATCTTGGCAAGGACCAGTGGTGGTAGCGGCATCGATGTCTTGCTCGAAAACGACACTGCTGCTGCGACCTGCGACAACCAAGTCACTGGTGGCGTGATTTGCTATAGCTCCAGTGGCGCGATTTACCATAAGTCAGTTCCAAACAGTGGATCCGACAATGCTATTTCCACGGAATACTCGATTCTCGTGGGATGGGGTGACTGATGGCGCTTAGCAGACCAACAATAACGACGCCCGGATCGACTGGCGGCGGAGGTGGGGGCGGAGCATCTCAGGGTGTTTCTGCCAACGCGGGCACGGATAGCTCTCAGGGGAACAACAACAATGTTGCGCTGAGCGGATCTGCCACCAACGGAAATACTCCGTACTCATATGCCTGGACCGTCGTAAGCCAACCAGCCGGGGTTAGTTCTGCCAGCATTACCAATTCGACCAGCGCTTCGGCTACGCTTACGGGTATTGATGGCTCGACCAATGGAACGTATGTCTGCCGTTTGACGGTGACTGATGCCAATGGCTTCACGTCGACTGACCGGGTATCGGTTGGTGTAGAGGTATCGACTGGTGGCGGCTGGACCGACTTGGTTAACATGTCATTTTCTGGAATGTCCAACCAGTCGCTTACGGATGGCGCTGAAAACACCATCGGCTCCGATGTCTTCTGGCTCGACGGGCTTAGCGGGACCGGGACCGCAGCAATCGTCAACGGCTCCGGGCTGGAGTTTTCCTTCCCGAATCAGGGCGGGCAGTTTTCCGTCTTGTTGTTCAAGGGTACCGGAATATCCAAGGTTAACGGACAGTGGCCTCGGTTTCGGGTAGCGGCGGCATGGGATTCGATAAACTACAGCTCAAACAGTGACGCCGTGGGGCTCTGGGTCTGCGGTTTGCCTTACTCTGGCACGCAAAAGGTTCCTCTTCTCAAATATCAATACAAGCGAAACAACGCTTCTGCTTTTGTTATGAAACCGGCTATCCGTAAAGGCAATTTGGATTCTAGCGGATCTGATGTGACTCACGCAGATGTTGCGACCAATGAGTCGACATCTATGGTGATGGATGTCACCGAGGGTTCGGGTGGGATGTGGCGTTTTGCGTACACGGAAGGAACTACGACGATTTATTCCGCCGGGTCTGGAACCATTGCTGGCTCTGGCGTAATTGGTCAGGGAGAGTTTGCTACGGACGACTCGACGTATTGGGACGAAGGGTCTTTCAACTCTGGTCCTTACATGGGAATAATGCTTCGCTCGACCAGCAACGGCAGCCAATCAGCGATTCTCAAGCAATTAATCATCCAGCAGTTCCTATAAGGGGGTCAAATGGCTGATTTGGCATACAACTTGGGGTCTAGTCGAGCAGAAGTTCATCCGCACGATCCTTCTACCAACCAAGACATCGAAGATCTTGGCGAGGGAACGATCGTTACGTTGTGGATTCCGGATTCTCGAAAAGAAGACGTTGATAGAAACGATACACACCGCAGAGAGGTAACGAGCATCATTGCTGATGCCATCGAAGCGGCAGGGGGATAATAATGTCTGAGCTTCTTCCACCAATATTGGAGCGATTGAAGTCTCTCAAGTACAAGGTTTTTACCAACGGTGATTGGGACATGAACATCGTCGGCATGCGCTCCAAGGAGCGAAAGGCTGGCAAGTTCGATGACCGCATTTTCTTAATCTACAAGTGCCAAGGCCAGTGGCGTCAACACATGTGGGCGTGTACTACAGATCCTGGGACGTACTACCTGAAGACGGCATCCAAGGACTGGCACGATAAGGGCACTGCAATCACTGCTCCGGGCCAATACCCGGCAAGCCATTCGATTGGTGTCCACAGAGGGTACCCAGCACTTGTGCAGACCGGAAAGATGAAGTGCTTTCGGGACAAGAACATGGACGAAGTCCTCGATATGGACCCAGAAAGCTTGGAAGAAGGCAGGTTTGGCTTAAACATTCACCGCTCTTCGGCGACAAAAATCTCCAAGAGCAACTATAAGTGGAGCGCGGGTTGTTGCGTGTTCTCCGATCCTGCTGGGTTTGAGGAGTTCATGCGGCTATGCCGCAAGCAAGTTCGGCAACGTGGGTGGAAGACCTTTACCTACACCTTGATCGAGGAAGAATAATGGGACTGAACAAGCAGCAGCGCAGAGAGCGTCGACGCAAGATCATCCGAAAGGCAGTTCAACTGGCCAAGGAAGTTCACGCAGAAGACGAGGATGCAAGGCGCGATTTTTTGATAAATATAATCAACCAGTCCATCGACATACCCGGTTTGTCAGAGCGTACAGAGTCTAAACTGTTCCATGCGATTGCAGACTTGTTGGTAGACGCTTTTGGAGGAGACGAAAATGGATAAGAAGATTGCAGGAGGCGCAGCCGGATTGGTTGCAGCCATCATGTATGGCGGCAGTTTGGTTCTTTCGCAAGAATCAAGAATCGTTGCACTGGAAGAAATACACCCAGAACTGTTCGCAGAAGCCTTAGAAGGCGAAGCAGAGCCAGAGATGGACCCAGAGCCAGAAGAAGGGGCAGAAGAAGCTCCAGAGGGCGATATGAGCGACGAAGAGCAGATTGACGAAGAGGAGTCTGCTGCGGAATCGCAACCCCTTATTGGGGCAGAGGAGGAGTAATGGAGTCGAAGACCGCTGCTGCCGCTGGTGCCGGGGCGGTCACGCTTCCTGCTGCTGCCATTTTTGGTTGGCTAAACGCTCAAATCGATGATCTTGATGATCGGATCCGTTCGATGGAAGTTCAGATTGCCGTCACTCAGCAAGACGTAGAGACCATGAAGGAGTCTGCCGAAGACATTCACGAAATTTTGAACCGGGCGTTTCCGCGTACCGGAACTAACCCTGGAGGTTGACATGCTTGTTTTGATCCTAATGTTTCTTGGATGCAGCAGCGTTCAGGGTGCTGCACCGCTAGAAGTGGTTTCGGATGACTGGCATGGCCTTGAAAAGCGAATAATGCAGTTGGATTGCGACGGAAACCTCGACGAAGATACCGCAGAAGTGGTATTGAAGGACGAGCTTCCAGCACTTGGGTCAGAATGATATGGAATGGGATGTCGTCAGCACCGCTATCGAGGCGGGTGGCGTTCTTCCGCTGCTCGCCTACATTTATCATCGTTCCGAAAAGCATCAGGAACAGTTAGAAGAGCGCATGGAGCGTCATCGGACCGAGGACCAAGAACGGCACGACACGATGGTCAAGGGGTGGCAGAACCAACTGAACGAAATGGAAGAGCGTAGCCAGACCAAGGTCGAATCGGTCCGGGCCAGATATGACGTCGTGGTCGATCGCTACAATTCCGAGAGGGATAAACTGTACCTCGACATGTCGAAGAAGATAGAAGACCTCGACCGGAAGCTGGACAACATCGTTCGAAACACAGGAAGTCGAAACGGATGAAGCCAGGAGATGCCGCTGATGCCGTTGTTCTTCTGATTCTGGCCACCTTGATCGTCTTTGTTTGGTGGCTTTTGTCATCAGGTTGGGTGTGAAACC
>Ga0105189_1000084_pt1 | contig 8253 bp, 18 predicted proteins | sample Virmet3438_5245_FD_90058 | JGI IMG/M metagenome (GOLD analysis project Ga0105189, IMG submission 90058) | Marine viral communities from the Southern Atlantic ocean transect to study dissolved organic matter and carbon cycling - metaG 3438_5245 | ecosystem: Environmental > Aquatic > Marine >...
CCTAATATATACTACAAGTCTGGTCCTTTCGTTCTCACCTAAATGTCTTTCCCCATAATTGGTTACGCTGTTCTTGTCAATTTCAGAGAAGTAAATAGGTGCCACGCTGCACATTTTCCTGACATTGAAAGTGCTGAAGAATTTGCCAATGATCTTAGAGCCATGTCTAATGGTGATGTAGCAGAACCTATTGCAATAACACCTACAACAAAAAAGGAAGCACTACTGGCTGACTTCTAAAAATCATGTGCTATCTTTAATAGAGATATTTAATGTCCGATGGCTGTTGTTGTAAGCGTTTCCGTACCTGAAGACCTTCACAACAAGTGGAAACAGTCTGGTTTAGATATAAGTCCTTCTCAATTATTCCAAACTGCTTTAGTAGCTGAGTTGGATAAAAAGAACCAGGCACTCGTTTATTGGAGTTCAAGAGCCTTAGAAGCAGAGAAGAAATTAAAATTAATTAAGAATTTATTAGTTGCAGATAAAAGATCAGTAAAGAAATTTTTATTATTTGAAAACGAAAGTTGAGAGTAGAATAAAGAAAAATGACTACTTAATATGAAAGTAATCATTACTGGGGAATCTGATATGAATGATAACCCTCCATCCATAAAGGAAATTGGGAAGGCTTTAGAAGAATTAAAAGGGATAGGACTCTGTAAAAACATAGAAGACACAGCCGACTTCATGCGTAATTGTTTTTATCGAGGCTTCAATGAGTATCAAAAAGATATGATTAGCTATGACTAATCACAAAAAAGAAAATTCAACTTGTCAATGTGAACATTGCAGAGAAATTATTAGACAACAAAATAGATTAAAAAATTGGCAAAAAGAAAAAACTCAGTTACTTAGAGCTTAGTTTGACATCTTTCTTTTCTCAGCCAAGCTGACAGCTTTACGTGCTTTTTTAGCTCTGTCTGTATTTTTTACAAATTGTTTACCTTTACGACTCTCTCTTTTCTTCTTGTCGTCAGTTTTTTTACGTTCAGCTTTAGACATCGCAGCCCAAGCTGCTTTTGGTAAATACCTTTCAGTACTTTTTTTACTAGGTTCGATTGCTTTATCTGCCATCAATCTTTCTTCTTCTCATATTCTTTACGAGTCATCCACTTTTCTTTGCCCCACCGTTTGAGATCCTTTTGTTTCTCCGACTTACCTCCCTTATAACCACCTCCTTTTCTCTTATACTCAGCAGCTAACATCTGAGCCTTACGTGCGCTCCACTGACCTGCCTTACCTCCCTTAGTACCCGACATGATCCTGTCCTTAATACTTTCTCTGAGGCTTGGTTTTGTATATTTTTTATCATCTTGTGCCATGTAATTACCTCACAAAGATGTTCTGAATTGGTTTCTTGTTTAAGATTACATCAGGGATATTGTCAGCATGTGATCTAGTTACTTCACGCATGTAAGCAGGATTATTCATTTCAAATCTTGGATCTTTCTCGCCAGTGTATGAGACTACAAAGTTACATGGACTACTCTTCTCTTTCTTCTTTGAATTAAATGGATCACTAAAGCTGGAGGTCTCCATGCTGTAGTCGTTATACATGTTCACGTACCTTACAGGCAAGCTTTGACTATAACCTGGTACTTGAGCATACCTCATTAATTTCTACCGAATCCTCGGTTATATAAGAAATCATAAATTTTTGATCCTAAACCAGTGCCCCCAGGCGCTGGCATACCTCCTACAGGATGTACCTCATTAAATCTATCTAAAGCACCTCCTCCTAATCCACCTAATGCGTCGAGAGCAGTAGGATATTCACTTTGTCCTTCTCTAGATCCTTCTACTGGTCCTATATTCTCAAAAATCTGACCTGCAAAATCTGGCCTTCTTTTTTGTGCATCTTGAAAAAGACCATTGTATTGAGGTACTCCAACATTAGTTCTCCCATCAAAAGGAATAACAGGTATAGCAGGCATTTTTAAATAAGTATCTTCATATATTTTAAATTAACTACGCACAAAAAAAAGCTCGAGGCACCACCCCCGAGCTATACACACACATGAAGATATCTAATCTTCAGATGTAATCTAACAGGTAATGATCAGAAAGAATACTTAAGACCAAGCTTATTTTGGTAAAGATTGTCAGCATCGCCATTAGAGATACCTGAAATCTCACCGTAGATACCAACGTTTGTGCTTACGTTGTAGGTACCACCTACCTTTGCTGAGAATTCTGTCTCAGTTCCGTCTACGTCCTCTACTGCAACTACAGATGGACCGCCTTGGATGTAGTAATCAAGCTTCTCAGTTGAACCTTCATAACCTAGATGGATATCGATAGTTCTTCCGATATAGTCAGATCCTACATAGCCGTTCTGGACTTCTGTATTGATGTAAGGACCAGCAAATGCAGCAGGAGTGGCAACGGAGCCAACTGCAGCTACAGCTAAAAGTGATTTAAACATTAATTAAACTAATAATAGATTTAAATCTAACACTTAAAGAGTAATAAATACCTACAGAACAGACAGTTCTTTAATCATCCTCCATCTCTGATTTCAATGCCATCAATACTAGAGCTATTAAAAAACACATAAGATATGTCCACGCAAAGACATATGCAAAGTCATTCATTTTCTTTTTATTTTAACGCAAGAAAAAACCCCGTTGGTGCAACAACAGGGTTTAATAGCTTTTTTCCTTATGCAGGGCTATGGAGAACCCGAAAGGACTATATCACTAACCGATTGAAGGTGCAACAAGAGCTACAGAAGTAGACTCAGCAGCTGCAAGGTCAAGTGGGAAGTTGTGAGCATTACGCTCGTGCATTACTTCCATACCGAGGTTTGCTCTGTTAAGAACATCACCCCATGTTGGTACCACCTTGCCTGAAGCATCAACAACTGATTGGTTAAAGTTAAAACCATTCAAGTTGAAGGCCATGGTGCATATACCCATTGAGGTAAGCCATACGCAGATAACAGGCCAAGAAGCAAGAAAGAAATGAAGACTACGAGAGTTGTTAAAGGAGGCGTATTGGAAGATAAGACGTCCGAAGTAGCCATGGGCTGCGACGATGTTATACGTCTCTTCTTCTTGCCCGAATTTGTAACCATAGTTCTGAGAGTCGAGTCCTGTGGTTTCACGAATAAGTGAAGATGTAACCAGTGAACCATGCATAGCACTAAACAAAGCACCGCCAAACATACCCGCCACGCCTGCCATGTGGAATGGATGCATGAGGATATTATGTTCCGCCTGAAAGACAAACATAAAGTTGAACGTGCCTGAAATACCGAGAGGCATACCGTCACTGAATGATCCTTGTCCGAAAGGATAGACGAGGAATACAGCAAATGCGGCAGATACTGGTGCAGAGTAAGCAACACAGATCCAAGGACGCATTCCTAATCGGAAACTAAGCTCCCACTGGCGTCCCATGTAAGCAGAGATACCAATGAGGAAGTGGAAGATAACGAGTTGGTAGGGTCCACCGTTGTAAAGCCATTCATCGAGATTGGCTGCTTCCCAGATTGGGTAGAAGTGGAGTCCGATTGCGTTGGAACTGGGTACAACGGCTCCTGAGATGATGTTGTTTCCATATAAGAATGAACCAGCTACTGGCTCTCGGATGCCGTCGATATCAACGGGAGGGGCTGCAATAAATGCAATTATGAAACAAGTTGTCGCTGCAAGTAGACAAGGAATCATTAAGACTCCAAACCAACCGACATAGATGCGATTGTTGGTAGACGTTACCCATTCGCATAACTCGTCCCAACCTTGCAATGGACTGCTGCTCCTCGTTAAAGAAGATGAAGTCATTGAAAAATAAGAGTACGATTAACTTGTATGATGAGAGACTTTTCCCCTTGGTCTCGGTTTGGGGATACTAAAAGTCGGGTGACTTTACATAAGTATACCCTGTTTTGATTCCAACAAATATGTAAATATTATCCAGAATTCATAACCTGTTTTGGTTATGCAACTCCTTCTTTTTTCTGAGACTCGTAATGGTAAACAGCACCACGATATGTATGAGATGCTCCTCCTACTCTCTTTAAGGTTTCCTTTGCAGAACCTTCATTTTTCTTGTAAACAATTCCTCTGTAAGTAAGCTTCTTCATGGTGGTGCTTTTATATCAACAGTAATACTATACAATTTAGGTAACAATTTATACCGTTTACGCTGATACATTAAATGTTAAGAAATTATTAAGATTTAAGGGGAGGAGCCCCACCGCTGTCTCTCGGCAAGACTCTCGTTCACCGGATGTACGAAACAGTAAAAAGTACATCCCCCTTAGGGCTTGACACTGTTCTTCTGCAGCCCTGCGTATAATAATCTATATGAACAGAAAATTTACCTGTGTCCACCAAGCCTCAAGCAAAACTAATAGGTAGGGTCTCAACAGATTCGGGTGAGTTATATGTCCTTGATCCATCTCATTTGGAGGCTTCCACTACTGGTGCTGTAAAGTTTCCAGCGTTTAATCTGTTTACGTCGTTTGAAACTGAAGTTGGCGATGGTGAATTTGAAATCTATGAACTCCGAGACCGAACTGGAAAACTCAAAAGAATCGTCATCACAATTGAATAAATTCTTAGACCCAAGACCAGAACCTAATAAATGGTTGGCAGCTACTTTTTTAGATTTATTAAAACGTAGTAATAAAGAACCTGAAGCTATGGAAGCTTTGGAATGGGCAATACCACAGCTGTGTCACTATATTGAGCCTGGTTTAGTTGATCAAGTTTTTGCAGATTGGATTGAACAATACCTTGAGATTTTGGTGAATAATCAAAACAAAGTAAATAATTAGAACCTTCTGCAATCAAGAAAGGATCAGCAGGAATTTTTTTAATTATGTTGTAATTCTTGTATATATCTTCATGAGGATATGGAGGGCGATACCACATTATTTCCCTATCTTTTTCATTAACCTTCCAATCTGAATACTGACGTTGCCATCTTAATAAAGCTTTAAATTCTTTCTCAGGTTCTAAAGAATGACACTTAATTACTAATGCATCACCTGGTTCCATTAGCCATCTCAATTCCATCATCTTCCTAAACGCAATACTTAAAGGTTTAATACCTGATTTACCAGTTAATCTCCTACGAAGTTTCTTTGCTCGCTTGTTTTTCTTCTCTCTATACCAATCATTTAACTGTCGATTCGACTTACCAATAGCGAATCCAACATTCCAAAAATAAAAACCTGGTAGATATTCTTTTTTAGGATCTAAGAAAAATTTACATATCTGACCGTTTACACAAAATTTATAGCTTGTAAACTTGCGGCGTACTCTGTAACTCATTGTGGAAGAACTTCTCCATCTAATCCAAACTGATCCCGAACTCTGGGAGATAGTTGAACAACTCAAGAGTCAAGATCAAGAACCCGAAGATTTCTTTTTAAATGTAGCAGCAATGTTGGCTGTTGAATTTGAAGAACTACGTAGAACAGATCTGAATGACAAGTTAGCTGCTTTGTTTGGTGGTCTACCTGAACCTGCATTTAAAATGGTTCCACTACTTGTTCATGTAGCTTTAGACATTTTCTTGTTCAAATCTATCCCTAACAAAGAATCTATTCAAGATTAAAATGAAAGTCGGATTCGTTTTATGTAATCTCAAAACTAATCAAGTCTTATGTATAAACGCAGAAGGCGACGATGTCGAACTCATTCCTATTGAGACTGCAAAAAGTCTTGATAGATCCTTGTGTTTGAAAAATTTAACCTCAATAAAAACAATTCATGAACGTTTTAAGCAAAAGGGGTTGACAGATGAGTTAACCATAGAGAACATATCAAAGCTATACAAGCAATGCGAATGACCAATGGCAAAACCTCTTCAGCTTGTATTTGACCTTGAAACAGATGGTCTTCTCCATGAGTTGACCAAGATTCATTCAATGGTTCTACGAGATGTTGAGACTGATGATGTATGCAGCTGTGCAGAAGCAGATGGATATGAGGCAATAGAAAGCGGCTTATATATGCTTTCACAAGCCGACTTAATAATTGGTCATAACATCGTAAACTTCGATATAAGAGCAATAAGAAAGATATATCCCAACTTTAGATTTAAAAAAACTTGCAGAGCCTATGACACTTTACTTGTAAGCAGAGTCCTTTGGCCTGAATTAGAACCAGTGGATGATCAAAAATTTTCACACATACCTAAAAAATACAGAGGAAGGCATTCGTTAGGAGCATGGGGTGAAAGATTAAATACTAAAAAAATTGATTTCGGTAAGGATAAAAAAGTTGAGGAAGTGTGGGATGTTTGGTCAGAAGAAATGCAAGTCTATTGTGAGAATGATGTCTTAGTATCACTAGAGCTTTATAAATATTTTTTAACACAGGAGATAGATAAACGTTGCTTTGAATTAGAACATAAATTTGCTTTAATAATGTCAAGGCAAGAAACCTTTGGATTTCCCTTTGATGAAAGATCAGCCTATGCTCTTATTAATAAGCTCAAGAATCGACGTGAACAGATTGATGAACAATTGCAAGAGGTTTTTCCAACGATTACTGAAGAAAGGATCTCGGAGAAAACTGGTAAGCGGCTCAAGGATAAGGTCATTGTTTTCAACCCAGCCTCACGTAAACAAACTGCGGAGAGACTTAAGGAAAAATATCCGTCGATAAGATTCGATGCTACTGAAAAAGGTAATGTAAAAGTTGATGATGATGTTTTAGATAAGTTAGGTAAGAAATACCCTGAAGCTGCTCTCTTATCTGAATATCAATTACTAAATAAAAGATTAGGTCAAATAGCAGATGGAAAAGAAGCATGGGTTAAACATAGTCAAAAATATAAAGATGGAAGAATACATGGATCAATTATCACCAACGCCTGTGTGTCAGGCCGGTGCAGTCATCGTGGTCCCAATACTGGACAAATACCTAGTGTAGGACAGCCTTATGGTTCAGAATGTCGTGCTCTCTTCTATGCTCCAAATGGATGGGTTTTGGTAGGTGCTGATGCGAGTGGTCTCGAACTAAGAGCATTAGGTGCATGGCTGGCTCATTTTGATGGTGGCGAATATGCAAAGCTAGTTAGTACTCAAGGGTTTGATATTCATACACACAATGCGAAACTATTTGGTATCTATGATGGGCAAGGAGAGATAGCTAAAAAGACAAGAGACCTTAGTAAAAGATTGATCTATGCACTTTTATATGGTGCCGGACAAAAAAAAGTAGGTTCAGTCATGGATATAAAATTAAGTGAACAAAAGCAAATGGATTTAGGTAAAAAAACTATAGATACTTTCTATAAAAATTTACCTGCAATTAAACAATTAAAAGATAAGATCGATGAAAGAATCACAACGAGAGGTTATTTAACTGGCATAGATGGTAGACACTTACAAATTAGGTCTAGGCACTCAGCTTTGAATCAATTACTACAATCAACAGGTGCAATCTCTGTAAAAAAAGCTACATGTATTCTGTATGATGATCTACATAAAGCAGGCTTAAGATGGGGCTGTCACTATGGTTTCGTTGCTCATGTTCATGATGAAATACAAGCCTTAGTAAAACCTCAACATGTTTCTGTTTATAAAGATTTAGCAATAAAATGTTTTGAAAAGGCTGGTGAATATTTTCAACTGCTCTGTCCTTTGACAGGAGAAGCTAAAGAAGGTAAGAACTGGATGGAAACCCATTAATTGACAAGTTATAATTGATAATTAAAATTGAAAAAAATATGAAAGATGGATTTACCTGAAGATAAAGTTCAAGGTATGATCGATGAATCCATACGCATAGCGATAAATCAGCACAATAGGAATGCGACATTAATCAGTATGATGTTAGGTTTCATATTCATGGCTTTATTCGTAGATGGACTCTTGCGTGTCTTAGGTGTCATACCTCCTTTTCTCAACATTGATATAAATGTTATTGATGAGATTATTGGAAAAGTTAAAGCACAAATCTAAATTATTAAAGAAAATAACTGTCTCTTGCCATTTCTAGCAGAGTGTCTAAAGTGTTTCTGCTGCTGCGAGTTACATGAAAACAAAAACCTTGATCGAGGACATGTCAAATGAAGAACTTATCAAGCTTCAAGAGGGTCACATAACCCTTATACGCAATTCCCAAGAGAAACTTGATCAAATTGCACATGTCATGGAAAAAAGATTGAATGAACCTGCTCTTTTAAAAACTTACGACTTCTAAAAATGAATTTAATTCTAGCTACAGCAGTGTACGCAGGCGATGCAACTACAGAAAGTGGTATTCGCACAATGCAATTCCATATTAA
>Ga0105189_1000086_pt1 | contig 8220 bp, 7 predicted proteins | sample Virmet3438_5245_FD_90058 | JGI IMG/M metagenome (GOLD analysis project Ga0105189, IMG submission 90058) | Marine viral communities from the Southern Atlantic ocean transect to study dissolved organic matter and carbon cycling - metaG 3438_5245 | ecosystem: Environmental > Aquatic > Marine >...
ATTAAACTTATTAGCTTCTTTCTTTGATATTGGAATACCAAGCTTTTCTCTTTCATTTAAAACACGATCATGCTCTTCATCAAAAGCTTCTTCAGCAGTCCACCATTCATTAATCATCTGTTGAGTTAATGGACCACCTTGTGAAGGGTCGTAGTTATCATCGAAGTACTTGACTATTTCTTCTTCAGTGAATTTAGTACCACCTTGTTTGATTCGTTCGTTTTCTTGAGCTTCTAAGTCATTGGTGAAGGTTCTACGATAATTTGATTCATTGGTTTCCTTTTCATCTAATGCTGTTTTTATTGCAATTGTTACTTCGCGTTTAGTCTCTGCAAACACTTTCGGCCATATATCTTTAACAGGTTCAAGTGGTGATCCTGGCTTAGAATGGTTTGGTAATTTATGATTTAGAAAAGAAAAATATTGAGATGGTTTAATTAAACCTGCTTTTAATAGTTCAACTGCTTTTTGATCATAAAACCTTACGCTATCTGAAATTTTAGAAATGAATTTACCATTTTCTAACTTTCCATGTTTACCTTGATTTATGTCTATTATACTAAAAACTTCTTCACCTGGATTTGTACCTTTAAAAGCAACAGTTAATTGATCTAATTCTTTTCTAGTATCATCTGCTTCCATTTTTTCGGCTAATGATCTTCTTTTCTCTGCTAATTTAATCGTTCCAAAATCTGTCAGTTCTTTTAATAAATACTTCTTTAGTATTCTTTTTGTAATACCATCTTCATCATAAAGACGGCGAGCTACATTCTGTTTAAATCTACGAACGATAGCTTCAGCTTCTGAATTACTATTTGCTTCTCTTAATTGTTTACTTAAGCCAGTCTCAAGCCATTCGCCCTCTAAATTCCTCGCTGTTTTTTTTGTAGTAAGTATATTTGATTCAACACCAGTTTTTCTTTTTGGAGTTTCTCTTCTTATATCTATTGCAGTAGTTTTATCACCATCTTCAAACTCTACTTTTCCAGATACTTTGTAATCTGTTTTTTGTTTATCATCTAAAATATTTATACCAATATCAGTTTCTTGGTCCTCCTCTATATCTTCATCAGGACCAAGTAAAGAATTTATTTCTTCATTCGCTATTTTATCTTGATCTAACTTATCTTTAAGTTGTTTAAGCTGAGTAGAAAATTGAGCACCTGCTAAAATTAAATCTAAAGGTACACCAGCGTTTTGAATACGTCTTTGATCATTAGCTCTTTCAGCTTGTTCACGTCTATCAAAACCTCTATTGATTTTGTCATAATCTCTTTCGAGAATGGAAGCATAATCAGGTGCTTCGTTGAATTGTAATACCATAGTTAGTTACCATCCTTTAGCAATTCCAGCAACTGCACTGGCTATCTTTAATCCATCCATTAACATTGCAGCTCCTACGTTCTGCATAACGGGTGCAGGTGGTGCCACATCAGCTACAGGTTGGAATGCTACCTGTGCAAACTGTTGATCTTTATAACCCTTAGCTTGCGCTGCTGCCTTCGCATTCTCTTGTGCAAGAGCTACATCATTCATTCTTAGTTTCCTACCAATATTAGATACTTCTCTTCCGTAAGCAGCTAAGTCAGTAGTTTTAATTCTTGCTACTGATCGACCTGTTCTACCACTAGCCATTAGCTTGGCAGATTTACTTTCATTTAGCAGTTCAGCGTACATATCTTGGTACTTAAGCTCAGCTTGTGCTCTCGCTTCTTGCCTCTTACGTTCGCTTTCGCCGTAAGCTGCCTGAGCTGCCATCTCTGCATTATTTGTATTGATATCATATTGAACTTGTTTCGTTTGATAGACATTTAGATCTTGCATCCATTGTCTTTCACGTCGTTCATTTTGATATGCGTATTGTCTTTTGGCAGCCTTGTTAGCTGCTTTCGCTTGCGCTCCTAAACACACGGCAAAACTCTATAAAGGATAATTTGTTTGGACCAAACTCAACTTCACGTAAAAATTTGAATCCAAGGAATTGAAGTAGCTTTAAATGGACTGTGTTGCGTTTATCAACAACATTCCACAGCAACTTATCGGGTTGTCTTTCTACATAACGTCTCGCTTCTCTAGCAAACGTTATTGGGTATTCGTGTATAGCGGGTGTACATAGCATCCAGATTTGACCTCCATGATCTACTCCAGCCATTCCGGCAGTCTTGCCGTTAGGCACTGTGAAATACACACAGGAGGGTTTCTGAACCGCATCTAATAGTGCTTCTGTTGCATCTATACCATGACCCTCTTCGACCTCTCTACGGTCCTCTGGACGTAGGTTAGAGGCTACTTCTTTAGCAGCCTCCAACGTTATTGGGTGAATAAATTTAGACACTTGAATAAAACTTATTTGTATAGTCTCCTTCCCATGTCATTGAGAACAATGTTAATGGTGTTGGGTGTTTGGATTTAAGTGTAAGTGTTGTATTTATATTTCTATCGTATATAGGTATAACTTTAGTTTGTAGTTGTTGTGTTGGTAGTTCACTTTCTTCAGAGTAATCAGCTATGACTGATTCATGATCTTCAGTAAAAGTTGGTTTACCTCTTCTTTTAAGTATTGTTTGATATAAACCAGACGCACCTAAATTGATCTTGTTTCTATGTAGAACTAATGAACCTCTAGTATCAGATCTAACTGATTCACCTTGTTGACTAGTTGGATATATCTTAGGAAACTCAACTTCCATTTCATACAATATACCTAATACAAATGTGGAACCTTGCCAGTTACCATCTACTACAACATTACTACCATTGATTGTAACCTCTGTATAACGACCAACTGGATCAGTACCACCAGTCTCATATAGAACCATATCACCACCTGCTGCCTCAGTAGTCCACCAATTAGTAGGTAATGAAAATGTAGTTTTATTGGTAGAAGCATTGTATGGTTCAACTTCACCAGTAACATCTGTTGTACCAGTTATTGGTGATCCACTACTGTTTAACCATGTAGATTGTACTTTAAATGAATTAGCGGTAAAACTACTTCCAAGAATTGTTAATTCTTCATAAGAATTAGAAGATGGTTTTACTTTAACTTTTTGACCTATAGCATAACCATGATTATTTAATGAGATAGTAGCAAATTGAGAATAACCTGCTTTACTCCAAGATACTCCTGTTGCATCTGGAGTACTTGGAAAATAATTACCAGGAGTAACTTCTGTAGCACAATCTAAATAGACTGGGTGTATATTTTCCTTATCAGTAGATGTACCAGTATAGGTTTGTAAAGTATCAGAATGTAGCTTAAGATCAAGCTTTATCAACATACATTTACCATCATCATCTAAAACTAGATATAATGAATCATCTATAATAAAATGATATTGAATATCCCAATGGAATTTCCAAGTAAACCAAGCTTGATGTACTCGCTTATCTGAAGTATTGAAAAACTTATAGCAGTATAAAGTTGTTTTATCTTTTTCACTTAACGCTACAAACCCATTCTCTTTAGATGCTGAAACTATATTTAGATTTTTATCTAGTAATTCACTGACAACTTTACTTTGTTCGATGACATCGGGTTCACCTTCCCTAAGAACCCTAGCCATCTCCATAAACCTACTATGTTGTCCTACATTATCTATAAAACCAACAGTAGTACCAAGTGAAAATGGATTAGTATTATGATTAAAGTTATAAGCTGATATGAAATTTATCTTAGCTGTTAAAGGACTTAGTATATCACTATCTGTAGTCAACATAAACTGTTGATTCTTAGTGAATAAAACTAGACCACTATTAACTTGAATTCCATCATAAACAATAGCTGGATATTCAGAACTACAGGAGATATCAATTGGATCAGTAGCTGTAAATGTAATAGCAGACTTAGACCAGAAATTATAGAAGTCTCCAGGTCTAGACATGATTACATTTTCATCACTAAGTATTACCAACCTGTTTCTAAAGAACAGCATCTTATTAATAGTCTTACCGATAAAACTAGGTTGAGGGTTAGTACCATCAACACTTGTATCTCCTACTTGAGCGTTATCCCATGTAATAGTTGAAAGTGTAAATGTACCATTCGCTTCTCTTACCAGTTGAAGAGGCATTGTACCTGCATCAAATGCAATATTAGTTCCTGGTTTAGCACATTCTTCCCATATACCTTCACCATCTCTATCGTTATTACCAAAGAATTTCACATAGTAATCATCTTCTTCAGCTTCACTATTAGATACCTTAACTACATAACCATGTTTACATTGTTTAGGTAGATCAGCTACATCTTTTACTGCATCAGTAAGTACATTTAGTAATTCCCCTACAGGTGTTGATATATTGAATGAATTAGAAGATCTAGTTATATATAAACCATTACCTATTTGTTGGACATTAGCATCAGTAAAGTTCCCAGTACCTACGATATCTGTCCTAATAGCACCTAATATACTTTCAGCAGTAACTGTTGTTTTAGTATCAAATGAAGTTGGAGTTGGTCGAATTAATCCAAGGTTAGCTTGTACTTTAGATTCACTAGTTTCTTCAATAATTACTTTATAATAACCATCTTTTAACCAAACATAAAAGTAGTCTCCAGTTAACCAACCTTCACCACCATGTAGTAAATCGTTTGTAGTTGTATATCTTGCTTGATATGTAGTTGTTTGGTTTTCACCACTACCAGTTGTATAAGGTACTGATTGACCAGTAGTTGTTATACGGAAGTAAAGGTTTGATCTTCCAGTTTGACCTGCTTGATTACTACTGTTATAAACACTGACAGTATAATTATATGCTGTAGAAGTGTTAGAAGAATCTGCCTTTACTCCACCAGCTGCACTATCGTCAGTAAGAGATGAGTTATGGTTTATAGAAAATATACGAGTACCTACATTAGGTGCATACGCATCTCTACCATCTCCAGAACTGTCATCACACCTAACCGTTGCTGAACTCCTACTTGCATGGTCAAGCATAAAACCATTTGCATCACAGTAGTTGTTACTTGATTTAACTAACTCAACTCTTATACGTGTAGCAGTAGTGACTGTAGTTGTAGTTGTATTATCAAATAGATTAACTGCATATTGATTAGCATAAGCTACTTTCTTTAACTCTATAAATGCCTCTGGTGGTCTAGTAGCTTCTGTAGTAGAAGACATACTAGTAGTCTTTGTACGATTAGTTATATAGGTAAAATCATTTAGAGTTAAAGTTTGAATGTCTTGATCAGCACTATGTGTTAAATAAGTAGCCATAGCAGAACTATTTCCACTGGAATTAACAGTAACAGGACTACCATCACTACATTTCCACATATTGATATCACCTGTTCTACTGATTTGACCTAAGTATTGTTCAGTCTCATCTCTGTAGTAGTGAAACCATTTACCTTGATCTTGAGAATCTGTAGCTGCACCTGCTGCATCTAATTGTTTAATAAATCTAGTTCCTGGTCTTTTAGATAAACCCTCTGTGATATCTGGAAATACATTTGTTGCTATATTAACCTGTCCAGGTACTTTAAATTCATCAGGTTGTTGAGATATTCCAGCTATATAAGAGGGTATTGTTTGAGTTACATTTGACATTATCTACTAAGTACAGAGAACGGTGTATAAGGTCTATATCCTGATTCATGTGGGATGTTAAAGAATGATGGATCTCCTTTATCACATTCATATTCAATACAAGATGCTCTTGATTTAGCTTCATCTTGTTGTAGTAGTTGTACTAGTTGTGCGTTAGATACTAGTTGTGTAGCTGCTCTTACAGCTGCTCTATAGGTTATATATCTTTGAAAGACATTTGGTAGATCAGCAAATGGATAAAGCGTTACTGCATCTATATAGACATCATTATCAAATTCATCTGTGTGATGTACAAGATCATATAGTCTTCCATTTCTAGTGACTACATCTTTTGTTCTATCAGATAGTCCATCATTCAGATCATACCTAAGAGTATTAGCAGGAAGTGTTACATGCTTATTAGCATCTGGACTAATTTTTATATGATTCTCAGTATTAAAATGCCAGCCTTCATTCTGTACATCCTTATTTACTTCATTGAGGATATTATATATAAATGATATTTCTGGATTCGTAAAGTTAAGGGTGGTTATTGGTGACTGACCGATGGCTCCCAGTATTGAATTGACTGCGGATAATTCGGTATCGAGTTCAGTTGTTGTGGTAGCCATAATTATATATAAAAAAAAAGGGAGCCATAAAGACTCCCATTACTTTGCACTATGAAAGTGCAGATGGTGCAGATGCTGTACCTGCATATAGTTCAACAGCAGCAGCTGGATTCAATGAATCAGCTCCCATTGCTAAACGACCAAGGATAACGTCACCCTGATAAATCACGGATACGTCACCACTGGTGATTTGTACTTGAGGACCAATAGCCTCAACAACACCTGCAGCTTCTTTCTGGAAGATCAAGCCACAGCTGTTAGCGAACTCAGTGCTGTTACCGTATGTGTTAACAGTCTTAGTTGCACTAGAACCAGCTCTTTCATCAGCAAGTGCTTCACCTACGAATGAACCAGTGTTACCAGGATCGGTAACTCCAGGGTTAGTTGCAGAACCGGAACCAAACTTAGTACCGTAGTTAGAGAAGAATGGGATGTTCATAGACTTGTAGATCTTAATGCCTGCAATCTCTACGATTCCATTACCTTTCTGACGTGAAGTACCTTGCTCGTCTCTATTAACTAGACCATTCTCACCAACCTGTTGGATTAGCTCATAGTACTGGCGTGGGTTAAGAACACCTACACGACCATCAGAACTAACACCTTTCTCATCTAGAGCAGCAGCTGCGTCATAGAAAGCGTTAACTAGGTTAGTAGCTGAGTAAGCATCAGATGCGTTTGTAGTTGTACCTACACGTACCTGAGTACCACCTGGCTCAACGAAGTTAGACTTAGTGATAGGTGATGCTAATCTTGCAGCCTTAGTTATAGATCTGAAGATTTTTCTGTCATATTTTTCAGCGAGTGCATATCCAATCTTCTTAGATATTTCTCCACGAAGCTCATAATGAGCAAGTGTTTCATCTAGCTCGTACACGAAAGCTGAACTGATTAGTAGATCGTCAACAGTTATTGTTTTCTCTGCTACTGGAGGTGCACCATCAGAGTTACCGAGGATGCTTTGACCAGGAACATGGTACTCAGCTGTTGTTCTACCTGTGAAGATAAACTGAAGCGACTTACCGTTCTTAAGAGTTCTCTTCATAACAAGATCCCTAGCAATTGTATTGTTTTGGAATCCTTTGAACATCTCTCCTGAGAACAATTTAAGATATAGTGCTCTCTTATCTCCTGCACCATTAGCCTGACCCAGTTGGGTAAGATCTGCTAATGGCTCATTACTATTTTGATGTGCCATTTATCTATATTTAAAAATGTTTGAGGGTATAAATCATCATCGCGCGCAAATTAAATTAATCATTTCGTGGTCTATCCCACCGTCTAGACGGCTAATAGGTATCCTGCGTACAGGGCTAAAAGCCAAATTAGGATGAGGTCCGACACTGAGGTGCCTCATCCCTGTGATATTGAAGATGTGCTGCTTCAACCAAAATAAAAAAGGATAGCAGTCCGAAGACTACTACCCATAATTCATTAATCTTTTTCACTAGGTTCTGTTTCTGTTGTTTCTTCTTTATGCTCTTCCTTCATATGCTCTTCTAGTTGTAGTCTAGTGAGCTTTGCTGGATTACCAGATGATTGATGAGACATTAGAAAGAGAACTTAGCTCCTAGTTTTGTACCGTATGTGTTATCAGCGTCTTCCACTTGTGCGAAAGATACTTCACCATAGAGACCAAGTTTATCTGTAGCAGAGACAGAAGCACCAAGCTTCCCAGAGAAATTAGACTCAGAATCAACGCCATCAGTAGCATTGATCGTCTTACCACCTTGTACATAGTAAGCAAGGTCGCCGATATTATTCTCGTAACCCACGTGTAGATCAGTAGATCTAGACTCATAATCAGAGCCAGTGTAGTTAGCATTAGTTTCTACGTTCACATATGGACCAGCCATTGCAGGTGTAGAAGCAAGGGTGGTTACTAGAACAAGTGCAAGTTTTTTCATTAAATTAAATAGTTTTAGATTTTGTGTAAGCGATGCCGCGATACTTGTAAGTAACTTTGATAGTCATTGAATAACTCCAAGTACCTAAGCCCCGTTCCATGCTTAGGTTTCATGCGTCCCGTAGGATGAACGGAAGTATCGTTAGGC